>Ga0209425_10001438_pt1 | contig 27843 bp, 24 predicted proteins | sample COG_05_FD_184749 | JGI IMG/M metagenome (GOLD analysis project Ga0209425, IMG submission 184749) | Pelagic Microbial community sample from North Sea - COGITO 998_met_05 (SPAdes) (version 2) | ecosystem: Environmental > Aquatic > Marine > Neritic zone/Coastal water | place: Helgoland, sampling...
TACAACATCAAAAAAATGAAGAACTATATGATTGGAAAAATGACAATAGAACATTTTGTAACGATGCAAAATGGAAACCTGGTTGATATATTTTATGACGCTGACATAGGTCAGGATACCGAAGGTCAGGATACCGAAGGTCAGGATACCGAAGGTCAGGATACCGAAGGTCAGGATACCCAAAAAGACACCACTAAATTATGGGAGAAAATCCAAGAGCTCTCCGGCAATGAAGGCAACGCTTATTATGAAAAAGTAAAACGTTCCTTTAAGAACTTCAAAGACTTTCTTGATGACGACAGTGTCTTGATTGACCACACATATCTATGGGATTTTGTCTGTATGCCTGGAGTGTTCGATAAAAAAGGAGTAAATCTCGTAATATTAGAATTACAAGACGAAGACAGCAATATGACAAATCACATAAATATTCTTTGTCCGACGAACCACTACGCGACAAGTGTCTTCGACGCATCCAAAAAAACCGCTATCTTACTGAAAAACAAAAGCAACTTTGAACCGATGTTCCAAAAGAAAGAAAAGGAGGAGTTATATCTGTTTGGTGATCTAACTGATTCCGCGCTGAAATCCACACTACAAAAAATCAAAGTTATGATGTCAGAGAGTTGCCGCCCAACAAAAGGGTTACCTTCTTACACTTTCGAACAAAACATACCATACATTAAACTTGTGGGAGAATTGAACCAACTAAAAGATACACAAGGAAACATTATCTACACCAAGAGTAAAAATGTCTTGAATTACACGGGCAAGATTGTCGGAATAATGGTTCGTTTTAATACTGAAAATGGAACAGAAGAGGTGAAAGGAGAAGATCAAGAAATGAATACGGAGGAGTTCTTCGTACCTTGTCGGCCATCCCCGCTTATGCATTACGATGAAAACTATGAGTTACAGATAACAAATAATATATGGTTACATGAAGTTGATTCGCATTCATACAATGCAACCCGCAATTTTCTTCAAACAATTTCCGAAGCATCTGACGGAGCCATCAAAAGCAAACCTGTGGTCAAAATTGCTGATGATGATAGCGGTGATATCACAGGTATTCTGACAGAAACAGACCAATATGTTCCTGTGATACCGACCCAAAACAGCAAAACGACTACCGATGAACTTCCAATAAATAAACATATGGATTATATCCACCTTGAAAAGGTGTCCACTACAAATACTGATAAGCTCGGTAATCGCGACAATCAAGGCGATAAAACCTATCTTGCCATTATTACCGAGGCTAAGCTATATACAATGTTCAGGACTACCCTTCGCGTATTGCTTGATTACGACGACGACAACCAAGGTCCAAAAAAACAAATGGAAGACATAATCATCTCACAAGATGGTTATTACGATAAACTAAAAAAATTAATCCCATTATTACGTTCGGCGATGAGTGACCACGTCAAGTTCGTTGGCGAATATGAAATAACCGACCCAACCGCATTGAAACCGTGTGTCAAGACCAAGACGTCTTTGCTGAGCGAGTGCAAAATCGAGATTCCAAAGAAAAACCTCTTTAATGGGCTTGATAACGAAGAGACATATTTTGGACGCATTGCCGACGAACTCATACGATACTATGTGTTAAGAACCTTCATTTTGTCGAACGATATGGAAGAGCCGATTGTTTTATTACCTACTGTAAATGCGGTTTTGAACAAGGACGAAATGATTGTCGGTATAAACCAATTAGATGAAATGATCAAGGTCGCTAATTTCAAGTCATTGAAACCAAAGGAGACAAACAAGTTCAAAAAATATAATAGTCACGATATGGAGACGCATAATGCGAATGAAAAGGAAAATCCAGAAGATGTCCAGAAATTGTCAAGAATGTCGGTAGACTATGTTTGGAAAGATGTTCAACAATAAATCCGTTGAATAGAGAATAAAATGTTATTTTGTGCTTGAAATAATATTTTATGTATCGCTTGTAACATCGTCATTTTCGACGTCGTCGTCATCTTCAATGTCGTCGTAATCTTCGATTTCATTGTAGTTCACGTCACTTTCACTGTCTATGGTTGATTCATCGCTATTCATCATGTCAATTATCACATCAATATCAATAGAATTATCGCTCTGATAATCGGTCGCTTCGTCTTCTATTTCGTCGCCGTTCTCGTCTATAATTGCATTAATATGAGTGTTTGGCGTGTGTGGCGTGTTTGGCGTGTGTGGCGTGTGTGGCGTGTCATTACCCATTCGCAATGAAGTAAATGCTTCGTCAAGTAATGCGCTTGTTGATGTTGAAGTATTCATGTCGGTCAAGGTTCGGTTACGAACAATGCTTGCTCGTCGCGAACGAGGTTGACGTCTCTTTTGTATCGAGCGAACACGAGGTTTCGGTGCCTTTGTTATCACCTCATCTACGAATGAATAAACAACCGTTCTTTTCACTTCCGTAGGGGAGGTGCTTCCGAATACAAACGGTGTTTCCGTATTGGCATCTCGTTGCTTTGCTGATTCTGCCGTGTATGTTTTGTAGGTAACCGTAGCTATCTTTCGTCCATATTTAGGATTGAGTGTTTTGAAACGAAGGAGTTCACCCTTGAGTTTTCGTTTTGAAAAGTGACGGATTGCCGGATTAAGCGAATAGCATTCGAGAAGATAATCATTCAGATGCTTTGAAAAATGCGCGACGAATTTTTTCTTGGGAAAATCATCGTGTATAACAATACCCTCCAACTGACGGCGGTAGTCAACAAACATTTTCAGTATCTGTAAATATTTTTGGTTTGTTGAAGCGTTTCGAACGAATGATTCGATTGCTGCTTCCCGGATGTAACATTCATTCGATTTACAGAATTCCAAGATGTTGAAATCAACTTTGAAATACTGATGGAAAAGCAATGGTGTGACATACGATGAACGTTTCACCGCAAAGTATAGCGAATAAAGTTGGGCTCGTGTAAACTCTATATTCGTATATGGATTGCGTATTGTCTGTGGGTCGGCAAAAAAATCGGGCGAGTGTAAAAGCGCAGTATTGACGATGGTCATAAGGTCGGACATTCGAAAACTGTACAATGTTCTATTATCGTCGTCGTAAAGGTGGTAAATTATATGTGGACTCAGTTCGGACAACGGGTTCAAGCAGAGGTCGCTTTGCACATCGAATTTGCGCGCACGTCTCACTTTGAAATAGCGAGCTAGATGACACATACCATGGTATACACGCTGGGCGTCGTAAAAAACATCTTGTATATGCTTCTTTTTTTCGGGTTGAATAAACAACGCGTCCGTTATCGTATTCTGAAGCAACACCATTTTCTTGCCACCATGCTCAAGAAGAGAGCACACGAACCCGTATGCGACGATGTCTCCTTTCACCAACTCGCGTTTCATTGCGTCGTCTTTCATGTTACGACTGCCAATTAAGAAAAAAGATATTATGTAAACAAATGAATTCATAATATAATCACGCTATTATTTTTATATTGATTTCTCACCACATAGACGGCTGTTTGGGTTTTGACACACATACGCGCAAGCATTAGAAGTCCGGTTCGTAACTGTCATCTGCGCCAGTATCGACCGATTTGATGTTCTGAATGTTTGTGATAATCTCGATGTTCTTCGTATTACACGGGTCATTCATATCGATCTCGTTGAAACCGGTCTCTATGATGTCCTCGTTCGTTTCATCGTTGAACTCGACCGGTTCCATCGACGACATTTTCTCTGTGTCTAGGACCACGCCAAACGAATTCGTTCCGAAGAACCCCTCTTGACCGCACATTACGTTTGCGGAAACACCGCGCATCGGGTCGAGCTCCGCGTGGCGAGCTGCTTTCAGGAACATCTCCGGTGTTTCTTCGAAGGATGCCTTGGCAATGGGTCCAATGTGGTCATTATTAATTCCGTGACGGAATATCGAAACCATCTTGTCGTTGCAAGTCATCCTATCACACAATAGACTTATGTGATGGTAGTTAATGTAGGTATCGTCAAATTCCATAACCTCCGAAATCTCGTTGAAGATCGCCCGGCGCGCCGCCTCGACACCCAACACCCGATATATTTCCTGAATATCATTGGTGAATGTTCTCGTGTTATCGATGAAGTCGAGACCAAGCAGGTCAAGGAGGTTGGTGCCAACCGTGTCGATTACCCACGTCTCGCGTTTCACATACGCGTCGTCCGTTTCTGCCACCGAATTGGTGATTTTTCGCGGAATCACTCGCTGAATATTTTTGACACCACGAAGTATCATATTATCGAGCAATTGGTCTTGGAACGTTTTCAAATAGTGTATTTCGTCAGACGTGTCTAGCGGCTGCGGACCCGGATGTTTCGACCCAGTTTTCAAAGACGACACGCGTAACCGGAAGACCAGATTATCATCGTTGTAGTCGCTGAAGACACATTCCACCTTGTCGCCGTAAGTATTTGCGATTGTGAAGTTGACATCGTCCATCGTGATGCTCTTCTCAAGCATACCCTCTTCGTTCATTTTAATGCGAACCACCCAGTTGGAACGCGACTCTTCGTCCGGTTCTTCTTCGCCCAAGCACTCGCCAATCATACTTTCGAACTCGCGATATTGCTTCACTAACAAATCGTCTTCTTTGATAAGTGTTTTCTCGTTATTCGGGTCGAAGCATATTTCCACGGATTCGACGACCGAACGAAGCGCGGTGTACTGGAGACGATGCATAATTTTCTCCGCGTTGTCCCTGTCTTCTTCTTGATCGGGAAACATGTGAACCGTGCACGAGGGGTTCTTCGGATTCTCGGAGAGCGATAGAATCTCTTCGATACGGGGAACACCGCGAGTGACATTCGACTTGCTGGCAACGCCCGCAAAGTGGAAGGTGTTGAGCGTCATCTGGGTCGTGGGCTCACCAATACTCTGTGCGGCAATCATTCCCACCATCTCTCCTGGTGCTACCACGGCATTTTTGTATCCGAGAACAATCTTATCTACCAAGAGTTTCAAGGCATTGCGGTTGAATCGTTTCAACACTATAATATTTTTCGGCGTCAAGTAGTAGTAATACATAATCTTGAATAACTCGGTCGGAGGCACAAAGTGCAATTTCTTGATACGTTCGAACCCTTCATCAATGAGGTCAAACGCTTCTAGTGGCGTCACATCAACCACCGAGTTCGCGTTGATGTTTTGCTCCCCGCGCACGTTATTGATAATATAGCTGAACGCAACCGGGATATGCACATTATTATTGTCTTGCATGTGGAAGACGTGCTTCACGATTCGTTCGCGCGCGGCAATCATCATGTCTATCGCAGACTTGCAGCGCTGCGAGAGTTTTTCTTTTTGTCGTCTCATCCGTCCAATCGCCTTTTTCGTGTAGCAGGATGTGAACAGTTTGTCTTGCGTGCTGTTGGCCGGGATGTAGTAATGCGCGTAAACCTCATCGATGCTCATAGAGACAAGGGGAATCATTTGATTCTCGACCTTTGTCGTGTCGAAGCCATCCTCACCATACGAGTACTGAATGATTTTTTGTTTGTTGTTTCGCACCGTCATATCATATTCGACCTTGAGGTCCTCGAGACCTTTGATAAGCCGGCGCTGGATGTAGCCCGTTTGCGAAGTCTTCACCGCCGTATCAATGAGACCAACGCGTCCGCCCATTGCGTGGAAGAAGAGTTCCTCCGGAGACAATCCCGAGATGTACGAACTTTCGACAAAGCCGCGCGCACCAGGCGAATCATCGAACTTGTTGAAATGCGGCAGTGTTCGGTGTTCGTATCCATACGGAATCCTCTTGCCGTCCACGTTCTGTTGTCCCACGCACGATATCATCATCATCATGTTGAGGTCGGAACCCTTTGAACCGGCCTTCACCATAATTGCGAAACGGTTTTCGGGACTCAGACTTTCGCGACCAATCTTACCCGTGTCGTTCTCACAACGACTGGTCACATTTTTTATCTGGGTTTCGAACTCTTCCTCGTTCGTTTTACCCGTGTTGTTTTCGAAGATTCCAATATGTGATTGATGAATGAGGTCTTGTACTTCGCGCTTCGTAGTGGTAATGACTTGCGAAATTTTCTCATTCGTCACTTTATCTGCGATAAGATCACTTATACCGACACTGAACGCACTGGTTTTCATGTATTCCGTCACGATGTTTTGGAGGTCGTCAATGAAATCAGCCGATGCCATATTTCCATAGTCGTTGCACACACGATGAAGGAGTCCCTTGGAACCTCCGCCAAGAACACCTTTGTCCATCTGCCCGCGGACATACATACCGTTTTTGATTTCGAGAACGGCATTCGACGTCTTGTGGTCATCCCCTTCTTTGAAGAGTTTCGTTTTGTAGCCCAATGAAAGTGGCGGCATGATTTGGGAAAGGATTTCGAAGTTCGACACTTCATCACCTTTACTACCCAGTTTTTCGACATCCACTTTATCGTAGGACATGAGCAGGTTCATCGCATCACGCTTCGAGAAGTTCTTTCCCTCCCGAGTGAACCGGTATGCGCCGAGGAGCGAATCTTGGAATATCCCAACAATCGAACTGTTGTTTGCCGGACTAATAATCTGCCACGGGACGGCGGCCAAATTGCGAAGTTCCGATGCGGCCTCCACATCCTGCGGCATATGCATATTCATTTCATCGCCGTCAAAATCTGCGTTGTATGGTTTAGTGTCGGCAACGTTCATTCGAAACGTATCGCCAATTGGCATTATCCGGACAATGTGGCACATCATCGACATTCGGTGCAGTGTTGGCTGACGATTGAATAGCACGGCATCCCCGTCCATCATGTGGCGATGCACCACATCGCCTAGTTCGAGACGAAGTGAATCGCGGTCCACGTATCGCAGGGAAATGGTCTCGCCCCGTTTGCGGTCGAGGTTCTTTGCCCCAGGATGGACGTCGGGTCCGTTTCTCACAAGGGTTCCGAGGAATTTGATGTTTCGCTTGTTCACCACCACGGGGCGCGTGAGATTCATCGCGATCTTCTTCGGGACACCGAGTTCCTTGATGGAAAGGTTTGGATCAGGTGTAATCACCGACCGCGCCGAGAAATCAACGCGCTTGCCCATAAGGTTTCCTCGCACACGTCCGTGCTTGCCGTTGAGACGCTCTTTGATGGATTTCAGGGGGCGCCCCGAACGCTGTGCGGCAGCGTTGACGCCGGGTATCTTATTGTCGACTAGCGTAGCAACATGATATTGTAGCACCATCGTCCAATCGTTTACCAATTCTTCGGCAGCATTTGCAGCAATCTTCTCCTGCAAACTCTTGTTTGCCTTGATGATGCTCACTATGATGTGGGTGATATCATCCTCGCTTCTCTGCTGTGTGTCGTGCTTCACAGACGGACGCACCGCAGGGGGAGGTATTGCTAAAACCTGGCATATCATCCAGTCGGGGCGGGACCAAATCGGACTGAATCCCATAAACGAGACATCTTCGTCGGAAATACGCTTGAACTGTTTGAGAATAACTTCTGGGGTCATCACCATGGTGAGTTTTTCTTTCTTATCACCATCGTCGGACAAACCTTCGATATTATCCCACTCGGCAATAAGAGTGGACAGACCCTCCTTTTTGATTTTGGCCGGCTGCTTGCATCCGCATCCATCGGTCGTGTCATCGCCACACCTCTTCACCTTGTTTGCGAGCGAGAATACGTAGTTCCATCTTGCTTCGGCAGGCATTTCAAGGACATGTTTGTATTTCTCTTTGCTGATGAGCAACTTGCTACACTTGATACAAGTGCACCTTGCGATTTTCACCACCGTATTCAAATACTGGATGTAGAAGAGCGGACGGGCTAGATCAATATGTCCAAAATAACCAGGCGTTTGCATGTAATCAAGACCATCTGTCGGACAAATAAATCCCGGTTCCAACACTCCCATACGCGGGTCAAACAAGCCGTTAATAACCGGTTTATTATTAATATACGTGTCTCTGCTCGTAATAGCAGCAACCGATCCTTTTCTAATTTCCTCTGGCGATAATATACTGAACTGAATACCTAGAATTTTAGAAGCATGTTCTTTATTCATTGTACCAGTTTTACGTTGTGACATCCTTCTTATATTACACTAACAATATTTAGATTGTTTTATTTCAATTTTGTATCTATTATATGTTTCCATCACAGGTTTATTTGATATATGGTGTGGTATTGAAAACAAATAGATTCGCTTTGTCTTTATACAAAATTTATAAAAAATTGATATAGATATTTATAATAATAATCAAGTAAAAGATGGTGAAGGACAAGAAACCTAATTCTCACACATACACTACCCGGTCGAAATCTATGAAGAAGCAGTCTGAATACAATGAACACGAGTCCTCTTCCGATGATGAAGAATGGGAGGACGAAGACGAGGACGAGGACGAAGAGTTCGATCCAAAGGAGTATCAAAAGTTGCTGGCAGATTTGTTTCCATCGAAATTCATGAACAAGAAGATTGGTAAACAACTTGCTCCTAAAAACAAGAAACAATCTGTCTCCGATAAGAAACAACCCGATAAAAAGAGGAAATCTGATAAGAAGAATACAAAGAAATCTTCGAAGGATGCCTCGAAGAAAAAGAAACGTGAGGAGGAGGAAGAGAGCGAGGAAGAGGAGGAGAGCGAGGAAGAGGAGGAGAGCGAGGATGAGGAAGAGAGCGAGGAGGAGGAAGAGGAGAGCGAGACAAAGAAAACGAAAAAGAAAACGAAGAAGAAAAAGAAGAAAAAAACAAACAACAAGAAAAAGGTGTTGAGTGAAACAGAAGAGGATGGTTCGTCGTCAGATTCAGATGAAGAATACGACTCTGACGACTTTGATATTCTGTCAAAAGATACTAAGTTGAACATTATATTCACACTTGGCGGAGTTCCTGGATTGGATGATGGTGATGATTCCGATGATGATTCCGATGATGATTCCGATGATGATTCAGACGATGAAGAATCCGACTCTGACGACGATGAGGAGGGAGAATCTGACGACGATGAGAAGGTAGCAAAGAAGAAGAGTAAGGCGGCAACAAATGCCAAGACGAACAATGCCAAGAGTGGAAAGTCTAAAGAATTGGACTCTGAAGAATTGGACTCTAAAGAAATGGACTCTAAAGAATTGGACTCTAAAGAATCGGACGCTAAACCCAAAACTGGAGATGACAATGTGGTTTTGGAAAGCACCGAGAAAGAGGGCGAGGTCGACGCGTTGTGCGACAGCGAGGTGTTTGATAAATTCAACAAGATGATTGCTGACCTTCCTGAATCGGACAAGAAGAATGACACTATGAAGTCCATTATCAATGAGGTGAAAACTCTTGAAAAGAAGCACAAGAAAGAGGAGGAGAAGAAGTCGAAGAAGCTTCGTGGGAAAAATGCGGTGAAGTTTCGCAAGATGCTTCGCGATAAAAACGTGATGAACGACACGAAATTCTTCGAGAGCAAGCTGAGCGTAGAGCAGCAAGAGGTCGTTCTCAAACAGATTGAAGAGGTGAAGAAACACTCCGATGTTGATAAACCTTATCGTTTGGCTGTGCTCGATGCCGACATTCCGATACATTTCAAATCCATTGCTTACAAAAAGATTAATTCATTAAAGTATATGGAACCGGGTGACGGTGAATACTACAAGATAAAGAATTGGGTGGACACCTTCATGCAAGTTCCGTTTGGCAAATACAAGACACTGCCTCTAACCCTTTCGGATGGTGTGGACGCATCTCACGAGTTTATGACGAAGGCGAAAGGGGTTCTTGACGGTGCGGTATTCGGTTTGAACGACGCCAAACTACAGGTCATGCAAATGATCGGTCAGTGGATTGCCAATCCGGATGCGATTGGAACCGCGATTGCCATCAAAGGTCCCATGGGAACCGGCAAGACGACGCTGGTGAAAGAGGGCATCAGCAAAATCTTAGGCAGGGACTTTGCGTTCATCGCACTTGGAGGCGCGACCGATTCGAGTTTCCTAGAGGGTCACTCGTATACGTATGAGGGGTCGACCTGGGGCAAGATTGTCGATATCTTGGTGAAGTGCAAGTGTATGAACCCCATCATCTACTTCGACGAGCTTGACAAAGTGAGCGACACTCCTAAGGGCGAGGAGATTATCGGCATCCTTACCCATCTCACGGATACGACGCAGAACAGCAAGTTCCATGACAAGTATTTCTCGGAGCTCGACTTCGACCTAAGCCGGTGTCTGTTCATCTTCAGCTATAACGACGAGTCAAAGGTCAATCCCATCCTAAGGGACCGCATGTATCGTATCCAGACCAAAGGATATGACGCAAAAGAAAAGTCGATTATTGCGAATGACTATATTGTCCCCAGCATTCGCGAGCAAGTGAAATTTGCGGACGGGGATGTCACGATTCCGAACGATGTGATCAACCATATTGTCGACAAATACACCGACAAGGAGGATGGTGTTCGAAACCTGAAGCGGTGCCTGGAAATCATTCACACAAAACTCAACTTGTATCGTCTCATGAAGCCGGGGACCAACCTCTTCGAGAAGGACATGAAGATTGATGTCGCGTTTCCGGTCACCGTGACAAAAGAGATGGTGGACAAACTAATCAAGCAAGACCAAGACACGGGGTCGTGGAAGCATATGTATATGTAGATTGTATAAACTAACTACTGTTATGCTAATAATACAATAAATTATGTTAATGTATTATTTTTATTGCCCTTTTGTTATTTCTTCGTGCGTTGCTTCTTCGTGCGTTGCTTCTTCGTGCGTTGCTTCTTAAGTATTGTAATTAATAGACAATTCATTTTTTAGAAGAATTTTTCTTGCTCTTGCTCTTGCTCTTGCTCTTGCTCTTGCTCTTTCTTTTTTTGTGGGTACGCCTCTGTTTTCTCTTGCCGCCCCGTTTCGGTGGAGGAGGTACGGGAAGTTTCACGAGCTTTGCACGTTTCTCCATGTCAGATAGGGTGGAATTATTTATCTGGGCACGCAATAAGGCTGTGTGTTCCTTCATCATTTTTTCATCATTTTTCGAACTAAACCCCCTATTCATATTATATATTAATAACAGATTATATCTCAAAATTTGATGTCACCAAATGTTCATTTTTTGTTTAATCTTCAACCTGTGCTTCTTTATACGAACAGAGTAAAGTCTGTCTAAACACTGCTAGCAGTGGTCTTGTTGCCACCGCGCATGCTGATGAACTTCATCTGCTCGGGTGATGCGCAAACGCAGCCAGACGAACCGCTGTAGGCCGCCGGACAGCAACTGGGACTAAGCGTATTTTGGGCAAAAATCGACATTTGACCCTCTGGAAGCGGTTCGGAATAATCCACGTGGTTATTCTCTAACTTCGCAAACACATTGCCTTCTGTGGACACAGGCGCGGATCCGGGAAGAGCATACGGAGATTCCATTGCGTATTCAACTGCGGCACCAACTAAGGTAAAACCTTCCTCAATACCCCCGGCACAGCTACAGAATACGTTCAGCGCCATTAGTCCGCCAATAATCATGGAGAGAATTATGATTTCGACGCGCATCTTGTTTCCTAAAATACTTATTTCCATTGTTATAAACAAGAAGTAGAAAATAATTAAACAGAATATCTATTTGTATCATTGTATCATTGTATCATTGTATTATTCTATATTCCGTGGGGGCAGGTATTTCTCCACGCAAGAGTTATAGTCTTCCACGCGCACATCGTTGACAATGAAACTCCCCCAGTCTGTTAGTAAGTGGTGAACGTATTTCGGAAAACAATCCTCCTCCTCATTCGAAACCATATCGAATGTGTTGCTGACGCCGAGTTCCGGGTCTACTATCATGATGTTTCCGGTGCAACGCAATGTTTTCTTTTTGCTCCTTCCACTACCTTCATAAAGCGTTTTTTCACTCACACCTGACGCAATGTCTTTGCCACTTATTTTCACGACACCACACACTCGTTCTCCATCGCTAAGGACATCGTTCACTTTAACATCGGCGATGCTTAATACATTGCCATCTTTGAGTTTTACCAGACAATCTTCGTGAAATCCTGCTCCGAGCACTTTGTGAATGTCTTCCATATCGAAAGACGGGGATAATGGACCTTGTTGCTTGAGATGCGAAAAGTCAATATCATCTAGGTCATCCCAATCGGCAAATGTGTATGAGCCGATTTTGATTACTTTCGTGCTGGTGTTGATACAGTATACAAATGGGTCTTTAAAAGAGTCGCGGTGTATGAACGTGCTATCTGGGTGCCGTTCTACACTGATCCATCCCATTGTATCGTGATGAATACTGTGGTTTCCTGTGACGGTGACACCGCCTATTTGGTAAATTGTCTGGTTGTGGGACGAGAGTTTCATAATAGCATTCACTCGCGAACCATCGCACAACACGCTGCCGATTTTAACGGACTTCATATCTACAACACTTCCGTCTTGTAGGGTAACCGGCGTTGTTCCTTCGAAGCAGGCAGGGACACCAGGCGGAGCAGCCGTGGTGAGTTTCATGATCCTGCTCATCATAACTTGAATAATGATTGTCGGAACCAGAATGGCAGCCATTACTGCTGTTGTGGCAGTGGCGACTGGGATTAAAAATGGCATAAATATCGATGCGGTCCACAATCCTGCAATAGTTCCTACAAGGGCATATAAAATTTTCATCACCAATCCAATAAAGAATAACATCAAGGATTTGATACCAAAATAGCTTCCTAGAAGCGTATATATTGCCGATGTAATGGTTCCCTGTACCTTACCAATCATTGATTTCAAGACGATGAATAGGTTCACTATAGGCACAGTAATGTTGAGAGCCCGCCCCATGGCATTTTCGACAAAGGCGCGAATGTTAACTCTGATTTTGTTGAGCATCCCTCTGATTGCGTAGATCGCTTTTACTATTGCATTGAACTGAGCAGTAATAACTTCCAACAAATAGAAAAATGGTTTGAAGGCATTGTCGCTGATGGATGCCAAAATCGTATGCGTGCACTGTTCAAAGTTGTCCTTCGTGTAATCAAACGCTGTATCATCGGGACCCTTGTTGATAATGCCGGCAAATGGAATCACGCCAGGCGTGCATCGTTTATTTTCCCAATCTGCCTTAATCGGTTGAAGATTGTTGAGAATGTGGTAGTATGATATCGCCAGAAAGAATACAATACATAACACAATTGTCAAAAATAGATCTAGTCCGTGGCGGTCCAAGTATCCACTTTTCTCATATAATTTATTTATCTTTTCAAATATGCTGTTGTTACTATTTGTATTATCCATATATACAATAGGTGGATAATATATACATTGACTACGGAGATACATTGGCCGTGACTACGAGATACATTCGACTATGACTACATGAGCGATTTCGACGCCGAACCGTTATTATCCTCCCAATCATGAAACAACCATTCGCCAATTGGTATCGTGTGATCACTCGTGATGAGACACGTAAATTCCTTGCATATTTTCTCCGTGACAATCGAAGGTTTTTTCCCTCGAAGATTTTCCACGCATACAAACTCTTGTAAATCTGGTTCGTATACTAGATGTGAACCCGAAACAAATATTGGTGCGTAATTCTCTCCACCTTCCATCTTATATACCTTCTCTATCTGGTTTCCTTCCTTATCAACGTTGCTGATTCTTAAGATAGCGCACACCTGTGCTCCATTTTTCAGTTTGCTTCCTAATGGAATGTCTTTCATTGCGACATTGCCTGCGTCGGTAGAGAGAATAGTTTCGGGATCAAAACAGAGCGCTCGCACCATCTGCCCGGGTGGACCTGCCCACGTGCTTTCCATTGTCATAACTGAACCAGAAAGCGTATACATTAATGTTGCTAAAACACCGACAATCTTTCCGAATAAATCTTTCACGTTCATAATTACTCTTTGAAATTCTATTATAATGTTGAGGAAAACTCCGAATATACTTCCTATTGTATCACCTATCATATTGCGGAGATTATTGAAAAATGCACGAATGTCGAATATGTTTGTGTTGAGTTTGCTTCCAAGATTCGTGATTACCGAAAAGTTATAGTCGAGTGGCTGAAGCAGATATTTCATGTAATTACCCTGCATTCCTTGGATACATTGTGTGAAATTTGTCATTGGGTCATGCCCGAATGCGCTTGCGAATGGCATAACAATCGGATTACAACGATAAATTGGCCAGTCCTCCTTTACTTTTTTGATTCCAATTGACACGACCGAAAAAACATACAACATTAGAAATATTAATATAATTATTACAGAATGGGCTATATCCGAAGACCGCATAATAATTATAAGTGTTATTATATTCTCAAACACTTCTTTAAATTACACTTAGGTTTTCCCAACGGCTTTGTTTTGTCAACGCATCGTTCACGTAGCATACAAACACCTGACTTACAATCATTGTGTGTTATACATGAACGTCCTAGTCCTAGTCCAAATAATCCACCTCCTATATTCTTGACCTTGCGCGACTTCTTGACCTTGCGCGACTTCGTGGCCTTGCGCGACTTCGTGGCCTTGCGCGACTTCGTGGCCTTGCGCGACTTCTTGACCTTGCGCGACTTCGTGGCCTTGCGCCTCCGCTTTCCTCCAACCATACAACTACCCGTAGCATGGCAGTCGCCGGCCGACTGTACTAATGAGTCTATGTTGTTAGAATTACCGGCTACACTTGCGGCGTTAGCAGCTGGACTTCCCGAAAACTGAGGAACCGTTACACTTTCGCTTCCACCGACGAATGGTTCATTCGCATTCATTTGGTTGATTATATTTGCTTGTCCGGCGACCTGAGCAGCTTCTCTCCCATTTGGCGTCACGGTTGCCGGCATTACGAGTTGTTGTCCTCCTTTTACCATTGTATAGTATATATATATTATAGGGAAAAAACTAAATTAAGAGAATAATTATATTGGTAGAATAAAATGAACAGTATCGACCGACTTCAACTAGAAAAAATGATCCAGGCGAACGATGTGGAGGATTGTACTGGAGAGATACGCACGAAAAAGCACAGCAGGAAAATTCGCGACGATGTTACTACGATGATTGATATGAAGAAAAAATACGCGCGCCTTCAAAAGTCGAACCCAACGCAATTCGACAATATGTTGGTTTCGAAATGTTCGTTCCTGTTCAATAACTACACTGATATTTACAACCGTGTGAAGAAGGAAGAAATTAATCTCTCTACACTGTGGGAGTTCTTGGACGTGTTGGAGAGAATTGAGACCGGTGCTCTTGACCAGCATTCTGGTGCTTACGAAGTTGGAAATCTACTCAAGAAAATTTACATTGATGGTGCCATCAGGAAGTCGGAGCATATGGACAAGAAGATGGGTTCGGGTAAGAAGTCAAAAAAACCCGAGACTGTCAAGAAGATTACTTGGAAAGAGTATAAGGCAATGCAAGGTCAATAATACAATATAATCATAATATAATGATGAAAGTCATGCATACAGGTATTTTGATTTCCGCATTAATGACATTGAATTATATAAACATCAATGTAAGCGGGCTGCGCCAAACACTGCGAAGAGAAATTATACTGCGTCAGAATAATCATTGTGGTTTGTGTCAAGATAAATTTACGAAAATGAAGCCGCACGAAATTCACCACCTAAGTCATAACCCTAAAGATAACAACGCATCGAATCTATTGGCTCTATGTGCGAATTGTCACACTGCTCATCATCGGTTTGGTGTTTCTGTAATGCCATTCATCAATATAAAAAATATGACCGATGATGTTTCTGGGGATTCGAAAGTATACTACGAATGATGCCGTTGTTTAACAGGCTTATGAAATGAAATATAATAAAATATAATAAAATATAAAATTGAAAGTAAACATTATTATATGACATATACACATTATGTCATATACATTGCTTATTGTCGAATCCCCTGCGAAATGTGCGAAAATCGAGAAGTATTTGGGTGCCGGATATAAGTGTGTGGCCAGTTTCGGACATATACGCGAACTCAACGGACTCGAGAACATCGACGTGGAGAACAATTTCGAACCCAAATTCACTCTAATGGACAGCAAGCGGCAGCAAGTATCCAAACTGCGCTCCGCGATTGCCAAGGCTAAGGAGGTCATGTTGGCGGCAGATGATGACCGCGAAGGAGAGGCCATCGCGTGGCATATTTGTAAAGTATTTGAACTGCCGGTGGAGACAACAAAGCGCATCATTTTCCACGAGGTCACCGAACCTGCGCTAAAGCAGGCGGTTTCGCGCGCGGGTGTCATTAATATGGATACGGTTCGGGCGCAGCACGCGCGCCAAATCCTTGATGTCCTGGTTGGATACCGTATTTCACCGATATTATGGCAAAAGATTTCGCAAAATACCGCGTCCGGACTCAGCGCCGGTCGATGCCAAACACCCGCACTTCGCATCATTTATGATAATCAACAGGCCATCGACGCCTCGCCAGGACGAAAGGTCTACAACACGACCGGGTATTTCACGCGCAAGAACCTTCCATTTGTCTTAGATCACAATCATGAAGACGAGGACAAGATGGCCGATTTCCTCGAATCATCTGCCGATTATCACCACGCGTATACTTGCAACGAACCGCGCGATGTTTCCAAAAAACCTCCCGTTCCATTTACGACGAGCGGTCTCCAGCAATCTGCCAGCAACGAACTCCGGATATCCCCGAAGGAGACGATGCGGTTGTGTCAGAAACTTTATGAAGGGGGATACATCACTTATATGCGGACGGACAGCACTACATACAGTAAGGTGTTCTTGGAGAGTTCCAAAAAGTTTATTGAGAAAACGTATGGGGAGACATATGTGCGCGGCGATTTGGACGCGCTTGCGGAACGAAGTGGGGATGTTCCGGGTGGAACGGCGAAGAAGTCTAAGAAAAAGGTCACGGGCAACAAGGTCACTGGCAACAAGGTCACGGGCAACAAGGTCACGGGCAACAAGGTCGCCGCGACAAATGACGCCCCGAGTGGGGCACAAGAGGCGCACGAGGCAATTCGTCCCACGGACGTTACCGTTCTCGAAGTGGGCGAGGACCTCGGGGCGCGAGAGGGCAAGCTATACCTTTTGATTCGTCGCAATACGCTGGAGAGTTGTATGGCTCCTGCGAAGTATCGCTCCGTCACGGCGACGTTGACCGCCCCAGAAGAGCATACGTATCGCTACACTTCAGAGCAGGTTGTGTTTCCCGGTTGGAAGGCGGTGGCCGGATATGAAAAGGAATCGCCCGACTATGCGTTCCTTCAGGCCATCAAAAAGGAAAGCGTATTGGATTACAAGAGCATTATTTCGAAGGTCACACTGAAAGACTTGAAACAGCATTACACGGAAGCCAAACTGGTTCAGCTCTTGGAAAAGCAGGGAATCGGTCGTCCATCGACCTTCTCATCGCTTGTGGATAAGATTCAAGAGAGAAATTACGTGAAGAAAGAAAACGTGAAAGGGAAGAAAATAAGGTGTGTTGATTACGAACTGACTGATACCGAACTTCTTGAGAGCGAGAGCATGCGCGAGTTTGGCAATGAGAAAGATAAGATGGTCTTGCAGCCGCTTGGTTCGTTGGTCCTCGAATTCTTGATTGCCCATTTTGATGCCATGTTTCAGTACGAATACACGAAAGATATGGAGCAATGTTTGGACCGGATCGCAAAGGGTGAGAAGGTGTGGCACGAATTGTGTGGGGAATGCCTCGAGCAAATCGATGAACTTTCAGAAGGGTTGGTCGAAGAGCGCATCACCATTCCAATCGACGATTCGCACACCTACATGATAGCGAAATATGGTCCTGTGATTAAGTGTGTGAAAGGGGACAAGACAACGTTCAAAAAAGTGAAGGCCGATATTGATGTTGCCAAGTTGCGTGCGGGCGACTATAAACTGGATGAGATTATCGAGGTGTCTCAGCACTCCTGCGAGGAGCTCGGAAAACACAAGGGGACGCAAGTGCTCTTGAAGACGGGTCAATACGGACCCTACGTCGAATGGGGGGTCACCAAACGCTCGGTGAAGTTGGATAAGCCGCTTGATGAGATTACGTTGGAAGACGTGCTTCCCATTCTAGCGGAGAAAAAAAACGCTGCCTCCATCGTGCGAGAAATCGATGACCATACGTCGGTGCGGACGGGAAAATACGGGGATTACGTGTTCCACAAGAAACCCACGTGGAAAAAACCGCGCTTCCTCAAACTGTATGACTTTATCAAACTACACGGAAAAGACAGCTACAAGACGTGCGAAATATCGGTGCTTCGCCAGTGGCTTGCGGAAACGTATAGTATTTGAGTGCGTGCGCGTGTGTGCGTGTGTGTGTGTGCGTGTGTGTGTGTGTGTGTGTGCGTGTGTGTGTGTGTGTGTGTGTGTGTGAAGAAATATTGAGATTAATATTGATATTGATATTAATATTAATCAAAGCGTGTAAAGCGCGGGTACGCGGACATTTTCCGTGTGTTCGATCTCATTTCGCAACTTGTGCAGTTCGAGCGTGAAATTCAATGGATTGTCGTTAAAGTCAACAATCCTCCCATCGTGGTATCGAAACAAAAACTTCAGCTTGTGGATTCGTTCCAATGGTGGGTCGAATATTGTGACATTTTGCAAGAACCCGTTTCTCGATTCGAACGTTTCGCCGTGCGGAATGGTGGTCACCGGTATTTTGGCGAAGGCAGAGTTCACCTTTGTTCCAAAATCGTTCTGTCCGGTCTTGAAAGGAGCGGTGCGCTTGAAGAGATCGGTCGTGGCTTGGGAATACGGTTCCAATTCGTCATACGAACTGTATTTTTCGACCTCCATATAAATTATCTTTTCTCCGCCAATGTTCATGGTATTCGGCGCCTTAGCGTAGTAGACGGGAATTCCCGCGGTTGCTGGCTTGAGCCATTGCCACTCGGAATCGTTCAACATGTATGCGAAGTTTGCGCCCGACATATCGGACGTCGTCGTGTAAGTCGTCTTTTCAAACCCAAGATATGACGGCAGCCCCCACTTAGTGTAATGATTCCACACGTTCGGTTGCTTGTGGTTTGAAAGTTCGTAATTTATTTGTTCATCAAAAGTCAATTTGAAATCATCCTGGGTGTTTCCGAACCAAAACTTTTGCGCCACCTTGTCGTAGAATACGTCGAATTTATCGTATGTGCCACTTCCACCATTGGTTAGGTGTTTGGCGGTGACGGCTTGGTTCATCCTGTGCTTCAATTCGTTGCCCAATTCATTCGGTTCGTAGAAACCCTCCTGTATCACTGCTTGAAACGACTCGTTCGACACCGATAGCAAACTCGCATAAAATGGGTCTGGGTCGTCGGCGCTATTGTTCGTAGGCATCACCTTGAATGTGAGTTTGGTGTTCTGACTATCATTGCTGAACGTGTAATAGTTGATTGGAATACTTATGTCCGCCAGTCGCATCGAGTGAATATTTTGGTATGCGTCAGGTAATTGCACCTCAAAATTGTTCGACTTGGGCCATTTTTTGATGTCGCGGTCTTCCGAGTGAATTGTCACGAGTTTTCTCTCCAAGACAAAATTGTTCTCGCGTCGGTCATTACTCCGATGATTTAGTAAGTTCATTCTTTAATATATAAAAATAATAATATATCTGAGAAATAATAACTTTATATCATATACAAGGTAATATGACATATAGTAATGAAAAAGTGAAAGATATTATTATGTATATGCGGGGTTTTTCCCTGGGGGGACTTGTTTTATATGCCCTCCTGAGGAGCATTGCTCCGCCTGCTCTGGTGGCTATTATTACATTTGCACTAGTCGTATTTTCTCTCTTGATATCCGTGTTTGTACCTATATCATTAAAACACGAGACAACAAATTCTTTTAAAAAGGTTATCAAGAATAATATACCCGCAATCTCTACTATTTTATTAGCAATTTGGAGTCTCGTCATTAATGCGAACTACTATGACAGGATCAATGACGGAAAAGTTGCCTCAGAGTTTTACAAATTCTCGGTTTTGTCGCTCTTTGTTATCATATGCCAGGTGTTTGTCTCATTCGCCTCTATTAAAGCATTTATAAATATCTTATCGCAAAGCAATATCGATCTGAAAAATGCGAGCATACAAGAGAACCGCAAGATGAGCGCGATTACATATATAATTACCCCTTTGAACATAATTCTTCTCACTATCATGACTGTTATTCTTGAGTTCTTTTCGACGGACGGTTAGGAACGTCAATAAATTTGTATGTGATCCCATACTCAGTATCGGTCTCCCATATACCCGACATTTTCAGCGTATAATTATTCGCACTAGATGGAATAGAGTTGTCTGTAAATATTTTGATGTTTCCACAATTCAGCTGCTGTCTTATTTTTTTGACCGGTGTCTTTCCACGCAGTTCGATGCGCTTGAGTATTTTTGCTTCGACTTGTCCTAATTTGTGCACGACCAAATAATTCTTTGCTAGATTGAAAGAGCACTTGTATTTATTGTAATGCTTTTCTTTGTTTGAAACATCGATGACAACATTGATATAAATACCATTCATACTAAACATCTCATTCGAATATGTTAGGCGCAAGAAATTTGATTCATCTATTACGGTATTTCTTACCGGTTTATTGAAATATACATTGTTCTCGTCAAATTCATCCAGCTCTATGGCAATGTTCATACTAACGTCTAGTAATGTCATATATTTAAGTGTTAAGCAATACTATCATTTGTGTATTTTTCCATCAAGTACAACAGGGCAATCGAGTGTATTGGAATGTCATCGGTTGTTTCTAACATCTGAAGCGTGTGTTCGCCGTGTTGAATAATGTCTCTCAGTCGCATTTTTTTGAGGGTGATGTAATTGATCCATACACTCGACAATTCGGGATGCGTTTCCATTTTTCTATTGAACTTCTCGATGAGTGCGTCTAATTCATCCATTCTATGATTAGTGATGTATTATTATTGATGATACAAAATAAAGACATGTAACAAACTTAAAATAAAATGAAAGGTATGGACACTAGTTTCGACGATTACATTGAGAGAAACAATAAGGTGTCTCTTCACCCAAACGTCTCGAAGATGGTCGCAGCACAATTCCCAGAATCCATCAAAGACCTCCATAACATTATATTTTACGGACCGAAAGGCATCGGAAAATATACCCAGGTATTGTCGGCCATCAAAAAATATAGTCCAAGTGGATTGAAATATGAGAAAAAAATTAGTATTGCTTACAATAAGGGTTCGTATTTCTTCAAAATAAGCGACATCCATTTCGAGATAGACATGTCTCTCCTTGGATGCAATACAAAAGTGTTGTGGAATGAGTTGTTCAACCACATTGTCGATGTGATACTGGCGAAACCGGATAAAGTTGGTATCATCGTGTGCAAATATTTTCACGAGACTCACTCTGAACTTCTGGATTCGTTTTATAGCTATATGCAACAAAACACTTCAACAACCGGGGTTCAGTTGATATTTGTTCTAGTGTGCGAGGCAATCAGTTTCATTCCAGACAATATTGTGAAATCGTGCCATATTATTCATTTGTCGCGTCCTTCCAAAGCTAGTTACAACAAGTGTTTAGATATAAAACTACCCAAGACGATTGATACCAGTAACATCGTGAATATGAAACACATTGAAAATCAAGACGGGCAGTTGTATTTGCCACACAAGATAACGTGCGATAAAATAATCACTCTTATTCTAAATGTGAAATCTACCAGATTTGTTTCCTTGCGCGATTGTCTATATGATATATTTATTTACAATTTGGACGTCTCAGAGTGTATATGGTATATGATTGAGCGGGTTATCAGAGATGGCCACGTGAAAGATGCACAAGTCCCCGACCTCTTATTGCGCGTTTACACGTTTTCCCGTTATTATAACAATAATTACCGACCGATTTATCATTTAGAGGGGTTGGTGTGTTATCTAATAAATATAATACATGGATTTCACTCGGGCGTGTGAATTATTGGATATTGCGCCACCATTTGATATGAAACAGTTGAAGCAACATTATCACAAATGTGCCTTGAAGCATCATCCGGACAGAAATATTGAGAGGAACCGCAAAGTGGATGTAGAGAAGGTGGAGGTGGAGGTAGAGGGAGCAAACGCAAACAGCAGCGAAAAGTTTCAGGAGATTGGGTCGGCCTACACATTTCTCTCCATGTGGCTCGAAGCAGAAAATACTGCTCCACCAAACGTGGACTATGGCTCTATTCTCGATACGTTCTTTGGTGTATTAGGAGAAAAACGGCACATTGGAAAGGGCGAAATGAATACGCTGGTGGACAATTTGATTCATGGGTGTAGAAATCTCTCTCTTAAAGCATTTCAAGAGACCGACAAAGAAACCGCTGTGAAATTGTTCGGTTATATAACGAGATATTCGGAGTTGTTGGGGTTGGATGAGAGCACTATATTGTCCATGCGGGAGATTGTTCGAGAGAAAATGCGGGATGACCAACTCGTCATATTAAACCCGTCCATAGACAATCTTCTCAAAGACGAGGTATACCCGTTAGAACACAATGGGGAGTTGTTCTACGTCCCGCTATGGCACGATGAAATCAGTTTCGATATGTCCGGCTCGGTGTTAGTTGTCAAGTGTATTCCTGATATAGGAGAACACATACACATTGACGAGCAAAACGTCCTTCAAGTGAATGTCACCACGCAATGTAACAAGGTATTTGAAGACGGATGTGTCAACGTGGTTCTTGGAGAAAAAGTATTTGAAATACCCGGGTGCGAACTAAAAATACAACCATTCCAGATCTACACGATTCGGTCTGTTGGGGTTGCACGTATCGACACTCACGACATGTACAGCGCAAGCACTAAATCAGATATTGCGTTCAATATCACGCTTACGAAATAGAAAAAATATTCATTATTCACTTAGAAATGAATATTTTTATTGGATTTTTATTGGATTTTTATTTGATTTTTATTTGATTTTTTATATTTGAATTACTCGGCGACCTTCTTCTTGCGAACCACCTTGCGCTTCGGCTTTGGTGCTGGCTCCGGTTCAGGCTCTGACTCGGGTTCAGGCTCGGGTGCCTTTGCGGCAAACGAAGGCTTCTTTTCCTCCTCCTCCTCGTCGCTGTCCTCGGCAATCTCAAGACCGACCGCATCTTCCTCCTCTTCGGCTGCTCCCGAGTCCTGCTGCTTGAGTTTGTTCGAATCGTCATCCGACAGCTTGATGAAGCAGCGGCCCTTGAGGCTCTCCTTTGGCTTCACGAGTGCCTGCATAAGACGCCAGGTGCAACCGAACTTGCCGTTCGCAAACCAGATGCCACCACAGCGGATGACTAGCGCCACATTCGTTGCCTTGGGGATGAAATCCATTGGTCCCATATTGCCACCATCTTCGGTGGGGAATAGTGGCTTGTGTTCCATATCGTAAATCTCACAGTTGAACTCATTGTCCCAGTAATCGAGCTTGATCCGGAGCGTTGGCGCACGAGTCAGGTCGGGCTCGCCAGTACTCGGATCCTTGGGGTAACGGAGCATGGGGGAGAAGAGCGCGTCCACGACCTCGGGAGTAATCTTTCCCTTCGCGAGCCACTCCTTCGAGTTCTCCACCGCATCAGCCTTGAGCTTGTCCTGGAACTCCACCATTGCATCGAGGAACTTCTTGGTCTCTGGGGTCTCATACTCCTCCTTCGGAAACTGGAGCGACATATCGTATGATTTCTTACCAGTGCCATCAAAGTCGTTCTCGTTGACGCCCCAGGTGAGCATAAGCGGAGTCGTGAGGTAGAGTGCCTTGTTCGTGTTGGCGTTCAGGATGCCAACACTCTTGCCTCCAGACTTGTTGATCTTAGGCTTTACATACTTGAAGTCGGTGCTCGGCTTGAAGTCGCTGGTGCTAATCATCATGTTGTCCTGTGAGCTCATGATTGTTACTATATATCTGTTGGTTATTTCTAAATCAATTTTTTCTTAAATTCACTAAATGTCTCCTAACTTAAAGACAGAAACACGCCATATTTGGTCTTGTCTCGTTGATTGTGATAAAAGTTTTTGAATTATAGTGGGAAAAATGACAATCCATCATAAGATGGTCATTTTTTATATTTTAGTTTGATTTTGTTTATGTTTTTGTTATAAATTTGTTTATGTTTATGTTTTGTTATGTTTTGTTATGTTTTGTTTTGTTGCTTGTGCTCTAGACAGAAGCATTGGCAACCGCAGCGGCACCCGACTTGGCAAAGTGAGGGCTCATGTACTTCTGGAGGTTAAAGTATGTAAGCTCGTCATCACTCTTGAGCTTGAGAAGCTTCGAAAGCTTGGTGTCGGCGTTGATCTTGCGACCGTTGCTCTTGTCCTGAAGATTGTTCGCGCGGATGTAAGTGTTAATCTCGCGGGTGACCTCCGTGCGCGCCATCTCAGTGCCAACCGGCTTGCTGAGGAAGGTGGCAAGCTCGTTGCTGATGAGCGTCGGCTTGACAAACCCGCTCGGCGAACGGTTGCCCGCCTTGCGCTTGCGCTTGGCGTTGGCCTTCTGGGCAGCCTTGAGCTCGCGGTTCGCCTTCTTCTCGAGAGTGCGGAACTCAGTGCGAAGGCTCGACATAAGCTGGGTCACCTGCTGCAGCTTCGACATGAACTCGGTGAAGTCCTGGGTGAGCTGCGGGACAACCTCGGCCTCCGCGACCTCCGCGACCTCGGCTGCCGGCTTGGGCTCAACCGGCTTGGTCTCAACCGGCTTGGCGGCCTTCTTCGCGGCGGTCTTCTTCGGGGCAGCAGCGGCGGCCTTCTTCGGGGCAGCGGCGGCCTTCTTCTCGGCGGGCTTCTCGGTGGTCGGCTTCTTTCCTCGGGGCATTCTATATACTACTCTAATGATTCTTTTTTAAGTGTTTTAACGCATAATATATTATAAATCGCACGACACCCCATCTCAAACTTCCTAAATGAACTCATTCCTGTGGAGCGACCGATTGAAACAGCCAAGGCAAACTTGCCGCCGCCTCCGCGCTCACCAATGTGAGGGCACAAAGGACATAGTTCGCACCTAAAGTGCGGTTGGATTCGGTCGTTCCTTGCTTTATCATAATTTCTATAATATTCAATGCAATTCGCTTCATTTGCTCTAAAGGAAACACCGGAAGTGCTCTCATATTCAATGTTCCGAATGGATTGCCCACCGGAGGGCAAATGTCGCGTTTCACTTGGTGCGAAAGTTGTGCCCTGTAGTGCCATATATCACCTAATTCGCGGACAAATCTTATAAGCATATTCCTGTCAAGATTATTGAACCACCCTGGGTCGGTGTAATTACCTAGGCTGTCGATGTCATGGAACAATGCGATGGTTCGCAGCTCCAATTGTTTTGCGACCGGTATTGCTTCGATGTCCTCGATAGACACATCAATGTCGTCTCCAAATATCTTACAAATTCTCAAAATTCGCTTCAAATCGTCACGCACGTGTACCGGAAATTGTGCGCGGTTGTATGGGTTCGTCGTCTGCGATGTCCCCTTCTTGAAGAGATTGAATAACGATGCGATCTCAAACGCATATATCTGACCCGTATCGTCTTTGTATGTGTATAACTGCGAATAAGGCACCGAAACTATGTCCTCCATTGTGAAAAAATCGGTTTCGTTCACACATATCTTGCGATTAAACCGACCTGGACCTCGCAGGCGATTGTATAGTTTCAATAAATATTTCTTCCACAACATCTGTATCTTTACAATGTTCGAAGACAGTCGCAAATGATTGTATAACCTCACCACCAATTCGTGTTTATTCCCTGAGATTTTCTGCTTGTAGTGCCTGCAAATATCTTTCAAATACTTCACTTTGTAATTACAGGTCTTCAGCTTTTGGTATTCGTGAAATTTCGGTATCGTAAAGTTGTCGTCCACTACCGCATCGCGTTTGACCTTTTTGATGGTTCGTCGCTTTTTCTTGACAACGTCGTTTGCGGACGTCCCGTTTGCGGATGTGCCGTTTGCGGAGGATCCATTCGCAGACACCCCGTTCATAAGAATCGCGTTTCCAAGAGGTTCCATTGTGAGCATATTTTCTGTCAATACACTTCCCAATGAACCATTCACATTCACATTATTGAGAGACATATTATACATACTACGATATATTCTTTTAACGCCTTTTCATAATAATGTTACATCGCAAATGCTAATAAAAAAGGTTGGCCTTATTGTATATTGGTCGTTGGCCTTATTGTATATTGGTCGTTGGCCTTATTGTATATTGGTCGTTGGCCTTATTGTATATTGGTCGTTGGAAACACGAAATTATAATCCCAAAGGAACTTCCGCAGTTCATCATCATTTATCGCCTTGTTTGTGATGGGGTTCGCATCGTAACTAGCGAGGTTCGTAGACGATGTATCGAATACAATATCTGCTGCGTATAACTGATATACGTTGCTTTTGTATACGCCTTTTCTATCCAGCCAATCGTAGAAGTTCGTTGGTTGTGCATCGACCTTCCGGTGCGAATTTGTGTGTTCTAGACACGATTGCTCGCGGTCATTCTTGAACTTTTCGAAACTCTCTATTGCCTCATACAATGTTAATTTGTCGCCTGGGTTCGCGTTGTAGTCGCTGCCAGAGACGACGCAAATCTCTCGAAATTCGCTCATGGTAAGACCCAGTGATTTCAGTATCGCATTTGTATCGTATAGCAAACAGGTCCCCCTTACCAAATGAAAGGACCGAAGCACGCGGGGGCAGCCATAGACAAACATATCCATGTCCTCGCTCATGCAAGCCCAGACACGTTTTTTGAGGACCAGGCGCGCACATAACTCGTCTGCCTCTCCTTCTGCCTGATAACACGTGATGCCGCACAACATCAAAAGGTGCTTGACATTTTCGATTTCACTCCTTCGAAGCTTGACGCACTTCCGTTTACATTCGATAAAATCCCTGTAACGCACGTCCGAATGATTATCTTTCAGTTTTTCTTGTAATGATAGCATTTCCTGTTCGGCGTTCTTTTTGTCGTCGCGTCTCTGTTTGAGTAGTGGCATCTTTTCGCGCGGAGGTTTTCCATCGAATACAAATACTGGTGTAATACCTGTTTTCCGCAACAGCATTGCCATCTGATACATTCCGTCAATGAGACACTCATCGCTTTTAAAACGATACATATATATACTGGCATCTATTGCCACTTTACTACCGCGCAACTCATAGATGGATATCTCTCTAATGTCTCGGGCGCATTTACGCGTAATATATTTATTCAGATACCTAATACCCATTTTATACTATTTGATACTAGTCAAACGATTAAAACTAGTATCAATTTTTTCATACGATAAAATTGAAACTTGATTGTTGTTATTATTATGGTGTATAACCGCATTTACTATCATGGAACTCGTCGTTGATATTGATTTCGATAATGCGTCAAAGATGTGGAGGGCCAATAAAACTTCGGTTGGCAATGGTTCGTTTAAATACGTGTGTGGCGCACTAAGAAAAGATGGAGGAAAATGTCTCAACAAACCGTGTAAAGACAAGCAACAATATTGCCACCTCCATGCTAACAAGAAAATGAATAAGGTCAAGAAAGTTCAATAATCGACATTCGCGTGGTGTTGCTAAGGAACTTATCGCGGTTTCCATCGCCGAACACCCCCGTCATCTTACACTGCTCCTTGCTGCGGCATTTTTCTATCAACTTCACGAAAGAGCCGCTGACTGCGCTTGATACTTTGCTGAATTTAAACAGGTTTGTGTTGTGCGTTTGACACCAGATAAGGAAATCACTATACCCGTTCATCAAGATACCAGAGAGAACAAAATACCCAAAAACATTTGTATTTGGGTCCTCTTGGTATGGGTGTATATGTATACCCTGTTTTCGCTTTCTTGTCTTGCTGTTGCTGTTGCTCTTGCTGTTGCTCTTGCTGTTGCT
>Ga0209425_10001439_pt1 | contig 27833 bp, 25 predicted proteins | sample COG_05_FD_184749 | JGI IMG/M metagenome (GOLD analysis project Ga0209425, IMG submission 184749) | Pelagic Microbial community sample from North Sea - COGITO 998_met_05 (SPAdes) (version 2) | ecosystem: Environmental > Aquatic > Marine > Neritic zone/Coastal water | place: Helgoland, sampling...
TCCACGCAGACATAGTATATTGCTGGCCAGAAGTTATGCTTATGCTTTTCCATAAAGCTATAGCACTAGAAGTGGAATTAGTTAATTTCGCCGAATATAAACCACTTTTTTTGTCGTCAGAAGTAACAGAGAAAGATCCGGTTGTTTTTGGGTCAAATGCCCAACCTGAAGTAGTGTTATTTTCAAAGCCCCCGTTAGAGATTAGGTTGGTGGTTGGCTCTCCACCATATGAATCAGCATCATGTGCATCTAAACATAACACTAAGCTATCATTTATTATTTTTGGCCCACCTTTTATCATAATCCGAATCTTGGCTTTACTGAGTTGTAATTGCTTAATACTTCTGCTGCGGTTAATGCTTTGTTATATATTCTGAATGTTCCATACTGACCTGAAAAAGGATAAGAAGTATTGGTTGATCCGTACCCCGAACCTAATCTTAAATTGGAGGCTGGAATATTAGGCGTACCTGTAAAAGCTTTTTCATGCACATACTCTCCATCATAATATAAAAGTATTTTACTTGAAGCTGTGTCCGTAACGCCAACTACACAATGCCACAAGTTGTCTCCAGTTGTTGTGCCTAATTTTTCTTTAGAAAAAGCTTCAAATATTGTTGATCCATTTCCAATTTGATAAAATAGCACCATTTCATCGTTGCCACTAGCATTCCAAGGTCTAACAACTTTTCTATCATCTAAATATAATGAAAAGTTAACATCGGTATCGTTTGCTAATCGGTTACTACAAATAATATTAAAAAGTCCCGCAACACCAGTTTCAGCTCTAACCCAAACTTCAACAGTTTTACTCGATGCATTATTATAAGAACTCGAATTTGCTATAGTTATTTGATCGTCACTACCATCAAAATCCAAATAACTAGCACTTACAGGCATAATAACTTCACCGTTTCTATAATGAGATACCCCCGTATTGGTTCCGTTTACTAATGTGCCGCTATTACTATTACCCGATCTATCTACCCATCCGTTAGTAGCGGAACGATCAAAAGACGGTACTGCATAGGCTTTATTGTTATAATTTAAACCGCATATATAAGCCTTTTTGCTACCTAACACCCCAGTGTATGCTGCATTGATATTAAATCCTACAGCACCAACCCAACCTCCACTACGACCATTAAAATCCGCAGCACAAAAATACCAACCATTACTTAATGGTGCTAATAAAGCTAATTTACCAGAAATAGCCGATCCAGTTTGAGTTACTGTAGCAGGGGATTGAGTAAAATCAAACGTAATAATAGGATTACTATCCCCTAACATCCCTATTTTAAGATTATTAATATCACTTGTTACAGGTTTAAAATAAAAAGATATTGTATGATTACCAGTTTCACCTCCTCCCATACGAGATAAATGATGATATCCATTTGTTCCTGATTCTTGTATTAAGGTAGCACCAGTACCGATAGGAGTTTTAATAGTAGAATCATATGATTTAGATAATCTTGTTGGATTAGATGTCCATTCCCCATTATAAGAATAAGAAGTACCAGTATAATCATTTGTATCTGAATTCAAATTGTTCGCAGGTTCACCAGCATACGACTTAGCATCATGTGCATCCAAACACAATACTAACCCATCAGTAACTATTTTTCCACCGAATCTTTGAGCCATATCTTATTGTATATTACACTTATTAAGCGTTTTTTTCTAATTTAGTGTATTTATTTTTATGCTAAGAAATATATTTACTAGTGGAAAGAGTTTATGGCATTATTTTAAATTAGTGTGTTCTGGGTGTTATCGAAGACAAGTAAAAAAACAAAAAAATCAACAACAAAAAACGTTAAGCGAATTAATTTTAAAAGATAACCTTTTAGAAGCAACTTGCTTAATCAGTAAAACTGATTCTAAGGGGAACATAACCTATGCAAACGATAAGTTTTTAAAAGTAGCAGGTTATACTTTGCAAGAGGTTATAGGTAAAAATCATAACGTTGTAAATTCAGGCTATCATCCTAAAAAAATATGGCAAGATATGTACAAAACAGTTATTAAAGAAAAAAAGATATGGTATCACCCGTGCGTAATTAACAAATCTAAAGATGGATCATTGTATTACGTTAAATCTTGGATTCAAGCAGAGCTTGATTTAGATGGGCAACTAAAGGGCTTTATTAGTGTAAGGCATGATATAACCGATTTAATTCTTCAGCAAAACGAGATAAATAGTAAGAATTCATACCTAGAGCATGCTGCAAAAATATTGCGTCATGATATGCATAGCGGAATAAATACTTACATACCTAGAGGAGTATCATCTTTAAAAAGAAGATTAAATGATAAAATTATAAATGATTTAAGGTTGCAAACTCCTTTAAAAATGATAGAGGAAGGTTTGCGTCATACACAAAAGGTTTACAAAGGTGTTTACGAGTTTACTAATTTAGTAAAACCTGAAGCGATCCTAGATAAAAAACAATATGATTTAAAGGTTATATTGAATGATTATCTAGTCAATACAGCTTATAAAGATCAAGTTTTAATAAATGATTTACCTAAACTAAAAGTCAATGAATCTTTATTTTGTACAGCTATTGATAATTTAATAAGAAATGGCCTTAAGTATAACGATTCTGCTAGCAAAAAGGTTGAAATATTTTACAGTAAAAGCACTCATGATTTGTTTGTAGAAGACAACGGAAGAGGTTTAAATCAAAAGGGGTTTGAAGAATTAATGGGTGCTTATACTAGAAAAAAAGGTCAAAAAGAAACTGGATCGGGGTTGGGTTTAAATATTTGCGTAGAGATATTGAAACAGCATAATTTTAAAGTCTCATGCGAAAAGTTACCGGAACCATATTCGGGCACTAGGTTCAAAATAAATTTAGGAGATATTACCGATTACAACAAAGATATAACCGAATCAAAAAATACAAAGGGTTAGTCTCTCAGTTAAATATTTGGTGTATATTTTACAATAGTGGATGTGATTGAGTCAATATTATTAGTAGATGATGAAAATTTATTTCATTTAGTTTTTGAAGATGCATGTAGTCTGCTAGATATTACTTTAAATTTAATGTCTATAGATAACGCTGATGCAGCAGAAAAACATTTTGAATCATTAGTGAAACAAAATAAAACTAAACCTGATTGCATTTTTGTTGATCTCAATATTATTGGTAGCAGTTTTGACGGTATAGAGTTATGTAGGAGAATCAACTTCGTTCATGGTGATGGAGTTGTTATAGGAATCATATCAAGTTCTAATGACGAGAAGGAACAAGCCAAAGCTGTAAAAGCTGGAGCTCAATTTTGGATTATCAAATCAGATGAAATTGAACCCAGATTAGAGGAATTTGTTAAAGATTTCGAGGGGTATAAGGAGCGCACTGCGCCCTTCAAGGTGTATCGATGATAACATTAAACAATGAAATAGAAAAGCAATTAATAAAATTAGCCGCCGAAAAAAATATATTTTTGGAGGGTAATATCTCTAAATTAATAGTCTCACAGTCTAGTACAGATTTTAGCAGCTATATTCAAGATTGTATCAGTAGAGATAAAGAAAATCGTAGAAAACGTCTTGAAATAACAAAAACCATTCAGCAACAAAATAAAGAACTTACTGAATGGAAAGCTCATAACGAAAAATTAAATAAAGATCTTAAATTAGCTTTAGAAGCTTCTGAAAAAGCAAAGCAGACTGTGGAGAATGACTTAGACGTTCTTCAAAAAAGAATTCAATATGAATTAGTGGGTAGTATTGTAAAAGTTGCTTTATGGGTTATTTGTGGCGTTGGAGTGATAACTTCCATTCTTTTTGCTGCTACTTTAATATTCGGTATTGAAAATAAAACCGTAGAGTCTTCTTGGAGTAACATGTTTAGCATTTTGCTTACCAATAGTTTTAGTATTGTTGGTACTATCATGGGGGTAAAATATGCATCAGACAAAAAAGGGCGGGGACGCAAGTGCGAATGCGATTACTAAAAAAGCGGCCCCCGCTACGCAGTGACCGCTTTATAGTTTTACTTATTTCTAATTAGAAATTCCATCGAACACCAGCAGAAGCAGCTACGTCTCCCACAAACTGTTCTGTTGCGAAGTTATAATTAACAACATCAAAGTTATTATCAAACCAACCAACTTGACCAAAAACTTCTAATTTATCCCATAGCATCTTTGATGCGTCTAGTTTTACGCTAGCAGTTTCGTAGTCAGTCATCTGGCCATATTCAACAGAGGGGGTTAAATTAAAAACCCCAAATACATCAAAGCTCTTCTTTAACCCAACAATATAACCCTTTTGGGAATACCCTGTGTTAGCTACGTCTAAATCATAAGTGCCAACTACATAAGGAGTGATGTATTTATTGTTTAAGGCTAGAGTCAATCTGCCTTCTGTGGAATTTGCTCCTGCTGCGACTTGATGCTGAAAAATTTGAGCATCGCCTCTTAAAGAAAAACTTTCGAATAGGTTAATAGCTTTTCCTGCCCCAACGTTTGCATGCAATTCGTCAAGCCCTGATCCAGCGTCTAAAACGACAGCTCCAACGTAAGTGTTGATGCCAGAATATTCAGTGCCGATATCAACTCCAGCGAAGGCCTGAGAGCCTGTTTTAGCTAATCCGTTTACGATATAGTTTGAAGTGTATCCAGCATTAACACTAGCTTTGAGTTTTGATTCTCCGTCAGCCACGATACTAGCTGACACAACAATACTTAATAATGATAGTATGAATTTGTTCATATGTCACATATATTACACTCATTATTTTTTTTTTCAAGCTTTTATTTGAATAAGAGTTTTTTGTGTAGAATATATATATGGCACAATTAAACGCAAATACCCCCTATATAGAGTGTTTTATTAGAAATTCTTATATTTTTGACAATGATGATGAGGGGTTAACTGAAGGTTATATATTTGGTGTTAAGTCTATGATAAATAGGCCTTTACATTTTCATTTTCAATCTTGTTTGGGTGCTATTTTTTGGCAAATGCCGATATCAGCTTTTGCTAGCGACGAAAAATATGATAAAATATCAGAAGACGAAGAAAAACGTTTATCTATTTTGCAAACTTGGGATTGTCAGGCTAATAATATCGCTGTTACGACATTTTCGTTTTTACAAAATAAAAGAGTTGATGTCTTTTGTCGCGATAAAAAATACAGAAGCGGTAAATATATTTTTACTATTGATGATTATGAAGGGGATCTGAACGAGTTAAATGTAGGCTATGCAAATGATCAAGATACTAAATGTTACCATTTTATTGATTTAGATGATGGAAACATGTGTGTTCAGCCAAACAATTTGCTAAGATGGCATAATGCTGATTTTATAAAACCTTATGATAAAAAAAATCCCCCGAAGTTTAAGATCTTTAAAGATCAGTTGTCTTCGGAGGATATAGATATGACTTATGCTAAAAGCCCTTATTTATTCTATAATCATTTTTCAGAAGATCAGTCTTCTGGAGGGTGAGGGACTGGATTGCCGCTTTCTGGAAAAGGGAAAGTCGTATCTGTAACAGGGTGATCAATCCTGCCGGAAACGCTAGATTTTAAGGAATACCACCAGTTATTGCCAGAAGCGTAAGAATTAGAAATTTCTTCTATATTCCCTGACAAATAATCTGAAGTGATCAATGGGCTAAAACCTGTTGACCCATCTACATATTGAGACTCTATGCATTCGCAGCCATAGGAGTCTGTTCCACTATAAGTGCATGTTAAGCCTATTACTAAAGATGAGATCCCAGTTTTTAAAGAATTGTTCCATTCTGGGTCTAATCTGACAAAATTGTAGGTATAATCGCCTGAAAAATCTTGATGTGACATATATTTATATTAATTAACTTTGTAATAAATTACACTACTTTTTTAAAAATTGGATTACTAAAAGCTGTATATTTAAAATTTGTGTGTATTTTTTCGAATCCGTGCAAGAGTAAATTAAAATAATTCTCATATTTATCGCCCATACTTTCTAATGAAAAATATTGTTCTGCATAGGATCTGCATAACGAAGGGTTTAAATTCTCGCATATTTGAGTTGCAAAATAAAATTCGCTTGCGCTGCGACATCTGACGCCTGTAGTGTTTTGTATATTATATTCACTCATACCTCCCCAGTCAGTAGATATAACTGGGGTTCCAGAAAAAAACGCTTCTATCATAGTCCATCCGCATGGTTCAGCATATAAAGAAGGCATAAGTAAGGCTTTAGCTTTTGAGAGAAGTTTTGCTCGTTCTTCATAGCTCACCGTGTGAATAAATTCAGAATATGGGCATTGCTTATTTAGTTTATTTTTTTGATTTTGAGGCCCTACAAATTTTATTTTTGTTTTAGTTGACTGGGCTATTTGCTGTGCTATCTGAACACCTTTACAATCTACCATGCGTCCTAAATATAAAAAATAATCTTCTTTTTTGTCTGAAAAAATAAAATCGTCTTTTTCGAATCCCGGGGGGATAACGACATCGGCAAAAGTTGGGGTTTTTTTAGTACCTATGATTCTGTGCAGTTGAGCATAAGATTCAAAAACCCTATTCGCTGCAAAATCAGAGTCATAGCCTATGCTGGCTTCTACTATGAACCCTTTTTTTATTTGATCGCAACAGTCTTTATGACCAAAGCCCCAAAAAGCTAAAACAAAATCTGTGTCATTTATATTTTTGTTTATAATTTTAGCAGAATTAATATTGAATTTTTTGTGAGTTTCATTTTGAGTATTTTGGCCGTACATCTCTTTCCAAGTGTTACCTCCATAATCTTCATTGTAGGTTTTGGCGTCTATAACATCAAAATGTTTAGTGCAAGGCACATTTGATTCAGGGTGGCCATAATGATAAACTGTATGACCTCTTTGTGTCATTTCTTTGCAAAACTTATATACCTTTTGAACGAAAGCACATAAAGTTATCTCCTTTTGAGTAGGATACATTGGGATAGATAACACATGAAATATCATATATTATAATAATAAAGTGTAAAATCTTTATGTCAAGTGTAATATATATAAAAATATGACCAAACGTAAAAAGGTGGAGCAAGAGTCTGAGGCTACGGTTCTGGAATTCCAGAATAAATATAAATTGGCATTAAATAAGTTCGAATTATCAAAAAAACAAAAAGAATTTTTAAAAATAGCTTTTGATAAGAATACTAAGATGATTTTTGTTTTAGGTCCTGCTGGTAGCAGCAAAACTTTTATAGCTACTTATGCAGCATTGCAATTGTTCAATATGGACAATCTATACGATATTTTTTATGTTCGAACTATAGCTGAAAGTGCGGAAAGAAGTTTAGGTCATTTGCCGGGAGATATGAATGAAAAATTTAATCCTTTTGCTATGCCTTTAGAAGAAAAACTTAAAGAACTAATTAAAGAAGATAGAATTAAGATGTTATTTGATGAGGGGATAGTTAGTTGTGCTCCTATTAATTATTTGCGTGGAGCAAGCTGGAGGGATAAGATTGTATTAGCTGATGAAGCTCAAAACTTTACAAAAAAAGAATTAATCACATTAATAACTCGTATAGGCGAAAATGCTAAATATTTTATTTGTGGAGATTTGATGCAATCAGATATAAATGGTAAAAGCGGCTTAAATGAAATAGCTAAAAATTTCGATGACGAAGATTCTAAAAAGAATGGTATACATGTCTTTAATTTTGGCAAAGAAGATATTTTAAGAAGTGAAATACTTAAGTTTATCATAACTAAACTTGAAAAACTAAAATAATTAAAAATAATATTAAGAGTATGGCTAGTTTATTTTGTACAGAATGTGGGAGCAAAAATTTGTATACGCTCAATAAACCTAAGTTTTGTCAATCGTGTGGTAATTCTATTGGTTCATCAATCTCTAGGGCTAAAGTTAGTTCTCTTGAATCTAAACATGTAGGACTTGAGGAAGAAAGCGAATCATTTCGCAACATTTCTAAATTAGATTATGATGTAGATTATAGTAGCAATCAGGTTACCTTAGGAGATGTTTTAAGTAACCCGATGAATCCGAGAGAACTTAACTATAACGATAAAAAAATCAAAGGTTACAAAAAAATGTCTAAAAAGATTTTTGAGGAAGAATCTACTTCTGAATGCGGATCTAGCCGTCCTAATAATATTGATGGGGGATAAGCTTTACACATACGAAGATAAAACGGGTGTTGTTGATAACGAAATTAGAAAAAGATTTTACAAGTGGCATTTAAATGCTTTAGCTTGGTTAGATTTTGAAGATGTATCCCAGATGATACGAATTCATATTTTTAAAAAATGGGGGCAATGGGACCAATCTAGGCCTATAGAACCATGGATAAATAAAATCATCTCTAATCAGATGAAAAATATTCTGCGAAATAATTATTCAAATTTCGCAAGGCCGTGTTTAAACTGCAAGTATAATCAGTCTTATTCTGAGTCTGATCATAGTTTGTGTGGGTTTACGTCTAGCGGTATGCAAAACTCTGAGTGCCCAGATTATGCGAAGTGGGAAAAAAGCAAAAAAAACGCATACGATATTAAAGTCCCCGTTCCCCTAGAAAACTCTTCTTACAAAAAAAGCTCCGCATTTTCTGATCATGCTTGCATTTTAACCGCAGCAAAAACCTTGCACAATTTAATGAGAAACTTTTTAAATGATAGACATTATATTATTTACAAAATGTTATTCGTAGATCATTTAGATGAAGAGGTTATAGCTATGACTTTAGGTTATAAAACGACAGAAAAAGGCAGAAAAGCTGGATACAAACAAATAAAAAATTTAAAGAATCTTTACAAAAAAATAGCTAAACAACTATTAGAAAGAAATGATATATTTTTATGAATAACCAAATGGCATCGCATTATCGACTTTCTAAAGAAGAAAAGCAGAAAAGTCTAGACTTATTTAAAAAACATGATGGAAATTTGATCAAAGTTATTAGAGAGTTGTGGAATAGCCCAGATGAAAAAGGCACTACTAGTAGGGGGAGAGCGATACGAGAATTCTGGATAGAACAAGGCTTAAAGTATAGAACAAAAGTAAAAGAAAAAAAAATAAAAACTTCACCTTTACCACCTCAACCGACAATAAAAACAACAACGCATTCTGATTATGCTGAAAAATCTGACGCTAAACCTTTTTTATCGTTAGAGGAGCAAGAGTTTATAAAAAGACACTATACTCCAGATTTAACAAAAAAAGAAGTTGCTAAAATAATTTGGCCAGAAGAATCTAAACGTAGAAAGTTTTTTGAAAGTCAAAAATTTGTTTTAATGTCAGAATTTATTAATAGTGAATTTGATCAAATAAATTTAAGAGATGAAGTCGTAGCGGAAAAATATTCTCCACCAAGAGCTTTGACTACATTGATAAGGAGGATAAACAAAATTATCATGAAAGAATTTGATATAGAAAAAATATCCATACAAGATAGAAAATGTTTGGAGAGGCTTTTAACATATCTTTCTGCGCCAAGATTTATACAGGTTATCAATTCTTATATTACTAAAGAAGCTAGAGATTTATTTGAAAGCGAATATATTCGTAGCTCTTGGGATAAGCCAGACTTAACATCAGACGAGTTAAATTTGTATATTAATGTTTGTATGGATTATGTTAACCTTAGAGAAATAGAAATCCAAAAACAAAAATTGAATCAAATGTTTGACGAGACTGAAGGGCAAAACGATTTAACTATGAGACTAACAGAGATGTTAAAAACTAAAGCTGAAGAATATAATCAATGTACAAATCGTATAGATAAAATGCTTGCTAAGTTAAATGGAGAACGCTCTAAAAGGATTCAAAATCAACATCAACGAAATGCCTCAATCATTTCTTTAGTTCAATTGTTTCAAGATGAACAAGAAAGGAAACTAATGATTCAGATGGCAGATATGCAAAAGAAAGTTGTTTATGAGGAAGCGGATAGGCTGGAGCAAATGTCGGATTGGAAAGCTAGAGTTTTAGGTATAAGTAAAAATGATGCAATATGAATTAAGCTGCAAAGTTTGCGATAAGCCTTTTGCAAAATTAGGATCTTTACACAAACATATCAAGCAACATGATATGCATTTGGCAGAATATTATGTTAAGTTTTATGCTCGTAAAAATTTATTAACTGGAGACCTTTTACCTTTTAAAGATGTCGAGAGTTATTTTAATAAAGATTTTACAAATAGAATTCAAATGAATAAGTGGCTTGAACAACTAGACCCTTTAGATGCTCAAGAATACATTCAATCCAAAATACTTAGAAGGGTTTATGATAAAAAAAGAAATTTTTTACCTTTCCATTTGGAGCTTGAGCACTGCTTTTTGCCTAAACTAGATATTATAAAAAAGATGTTTGGCAGTTACTCTCATTTCGCTAAATCATGCGATTTAGATTTAATGTTTGACAAAAATATTCCGTTAGATTTTTTCGATGGAGATTTGCCTAAAGATATAGAAATAGCAATAGATACTAGAGAACAAAAACCTTTAGATTTTAAATTTAACACAAAAAAACACAAATTATCTTTTGGAGACTACACTTTGTTAGGTGATCATTATAGTTATACATTTGTAGACAGAAAATCTTCAAATGATTTCTGTGGAACTTTAACAACAGCTAATCTAGATAGGTTTAGAAGAGAGATTCAGTTAACGCAAGACATGGACGCATACATGTTTGTAGTGGTAGAATCTTCTTTAGATAAAATTATAGCGGAACAAAAATACTTTAAACGCAAAGCTAGTATAGATTACATATTAAAAAATATGCGAGATATTATGTATGATTTCCCTAGAAGATGCCAGTTTATTTTCACGGGAGGAAGAAAAAATTCAAAATTCTTGATTCCACGCATATTATATTACGGAAAAGATTTATGGGGGTCGGACCTTCAATATTTTATAGACCATGAGTTGGCAAAAAGGAAATCAAAATAGACCGCCGTCAAAAATAAGGACTAACGAAGAATTATTATCTTTAGAAGGTTTTTTAGAAGAGCATGAATCAAAACTTGCTCTTTATGAATTTTTAAGAGGTAATGTTTCTTTCGCTGCAGATTTAATATTTGGAATTAAGTTATTTCCGTTTCAGCATATGGCCGTAAAGTCTATGTTTGAGACTGATTATTTTTTAGGTGTTTGGAGTCGTGGAATGTCAAAATCTTTTTCTACGGGTATTTATGCTGCATTAGATGCGTTATTAAACCAAGGGGTAGAAATAGGTATAATCTCAAAATCTTTTAGGCAGTCTAAAATGATTTTTAAAAAAATAGAGGATATTGCCGCTAAACCTGAAGCAGCTTTTTTTAAACAGTGTATTACTAAAGTTTCAAAAGGTAACGATGAGTGGTTGATGGAAATTGGTAGAAGTAGAATACGAGCTTTACCTTTAGGTGACGGTGAAAAATTGCGAGGTTTTCGTTTTCAAAGAATTATTATTGATGAGTTTTTATTGATGCCAGAAAGGATTTATAATGAGGTTATAGTCCCGTTCTTATCTGTGGTTGAAAATCCTACTCAAAGGCAAGAGGTTCATGGTCTAGAAAGCATGCTTATAGAGCAAGGTAAAATGAAAGAAGAGGATCGTTTTATATGGCCTAACAATAAATTGATAGCTTTATCTTCTGCATCTTACAAATTCGAATATTTATATAAACTTTATAATCAGTTCGATTTTTTAATAACTCAGGAAAACAAAAGAGATAAAGCTTCTCGGTGCATTATGCAATTTGGTTATGATTGTGCTCCTAATCAATTATACGATCAAAACCTTGTTAATCAAGCTAAAGCTACAATGAGTCAATCTCAGTTTGATAGAGAGTTTGGAGCTGTTTTCACCGATGATAGCTCTGGTTACTTCAAGACTAGCAAAATGGCCTTGTGCACAGTGTCTGAGGGCGACTATCCGTCTGTGGAAGTAAAAGGAGATGCGGGAGCTAAATATATTTTAGCATTCGATCCTTCTTGGTCTCAAACAGAGGGTTCAGATGATTTTGCTATACAAATTTTAAAAATACACGATGAAGAAAAAAAAGCAACTGTGGTTCATAGTTATGCTTTATCAGGAACATCTTTAAAGCATCATATATTTTATTTTAAATATTGTTTAGATAATTTTAATATAGTTCAAGTAGTTGGTGATTACAATGGAGGGGTACAATTTATACAAGCATGTAATGAAAGTGAAACTTTTCAATCAAAAGATAAAAAACTTAAAACAATTGATGTGTCATTCGATAATCCCGAAGATTACCAGTCGGATTTACGTAAATTCAAGGTGGAGTATAACAATTCAGATGATAAAATTGTTTATTTGAGAAAGCCAACCAGCAAATGGATCAGGCAGGCAAATGAATTACTGCAGGCGAACTTTGAGCATAGACGTATATTTTTTGCTTCTAGAGCTATAGATGAAGCCTACAGTAAGCAAAGAAATAAAAGTATACCTATTGATAAATTAAAGTTTTTAAGAACATCTGATGAATCTAAACAGTCAGCATCTGCAAAAATGATAGATTTTATTGAGCATCAATCTGACATGTTAGATTTAACTAAGAATGAGTGCGCTTTAGTTCAAATAACTACGACAGCCCAAGGTACCCAAACATTTGATTTGCCTCCTAATTTAAGAAGGCAAACTGGCCCAGATAAAGCTAGAAAAGATTCGTATTCTGCTCTTGTGTTAGGAAACTGGATGGCAAAGATACATTTTGATTCAAATGATAAAGGGATAGAAGATGCTTTCGAAACTTTTACTCCTATGTTTATTAATTAGTTGAAAGTTACATTTTAACTTTTATTATACTTTATAAGGAACTTTTATTCAACTTTGTGTAATATTATAAGATGTCAAAAAGAAAATATACAAAACGATCTGACTACTGGGATAAATTCAACACCCATAAAGGTCAACCATTGTCAGATATGTTTGAGGCTAACGCTAACCAGCAGGCTAACCAATATGAGCCTCAATTGGTAGGAGAGCCTTTTTATGCTTACGAATCTAAAGCTTACAGTAGAACATCTGTTAACGGTAATGAAGTGGCATCAAGAAGAAATAACGCAGCTATAGGTCCTAAAATTTTTCCATATGCGAATATTAGAAATGGTATGTCGCCATATAATTATGGTATTGATGGCGTTAATGTCAGGGATGCTATAGAGCTGTGCCAAAAAGCTTATTGCAATATCGCTATTTTTAGAAATTCTGTTGATATGATGTCGGATTTTGCTAATTCCACTTTGTACTTAGAAGGTGGCAGCGCAAGATCTAGAACATTTATTAATGCTTGGTTAAAGAAGATTAAAATTTGGAATTTAAAAGATCAGTTTTTTAGGGAGTATTATCGTAGTGGTAATGTATTTCTTTATACTATTGATGGAAAGTTTAATTTAGAAGATTTTACGAAACTTAGAAATATTGGTTTGATTGGTCAGGTCAATAAGCTGCCAATTAAATATATCCTTTTGAATCCTTTTGATATGGCGGCGAAAAGATCTACATCTTTTGAAAACGGGTTGTATGAAAAAATATTGAGTGAGTATGAGTTGGAGCGCCTTCAAAACCCGAAAACAGATGAAGATAAAGAGCTTTATAAGGCGTTAACTACAGAGATGCAAAAGAAAATAGATAAAGGTGGATATTATACCGATGGTATGAAAGTCCGCTTAGATCCTACAAAATTGAGGTATTCTTTTTACAAAAAACAAGATTACGAACCGTTTGCTGTGCCTTTTGGCTTTGGAGTTTTAGATGATATAAATTTTAAGATGGAGATGAAGAAGATAGATCAATCTATCTGTCGAACCATTGAGAACGTTGTATTATTGATAACAATGGGAACAACTCCTGATAAAGGTGGGGTTAATCCTCGTAATATCACAGCAATGCAAACTTTATTCCAAAATCAGAGTGTTGGGAGAGTTTTGGTTAGTGATTATACTACAAGCGCAGAATTTATTATTCCAGATCTTAAAAAGGTTATTGGTCCTGAAAAATATGAAGTTGTTAATCAGGATATTAAAGAAGGTTTACAGAATATAATCTTAAATCAAGAAAAGTTTGCTAGTACAGAAATTAAAGCTCAAATGTTTTTGCAACGTTTAAATGAAGCGAGAGAGGCTTTTCTTAATGATTTCTTACAAACAGAAATAAAAAAATTATGTAAGGATTTCGGTTTTAGAGATGTGCCACAAGCTAAGTTTGAAACTATAGACCTTAAAGATTCGGCTCAGGTTCAGCGTGTTATCACTCGTATGATGGAGCTTGGCATTCTTCCTCCAGAAGAAGGGATTAAGGTTATTGAAACTGGAGTTTTTCCAAAAGAAGCGGATTTAAGAAAATCTCAAGAACGTTTTATAGAGGATAGAAAAAAAGGATTTTACAACCCTATTGTTGGTGGTGTCCCATTCTACGAAGAAGAAGAAACTATTAAAACAGAAACTACAAATATACCTAAATCTCCCGGTAGACCAAGTGGTGCAAAATCTTTTGCAAAAGAAAAATATTCTGTAGATGGTATAAAGAATATAGTAGATCAAACGAATAAGCTTTATGCTTTTATAACTTCCGAAGCTAGGTCCTCTTTTAAAAAGAAAAGATTGAACAAAGATCAAAAATCAATTTTAGCTCGTATATGCGAAAGCATCATTGTCTCTACTGAGCAAAACGAATGGGAACAAAAGGCAAAAGCCTGTTTAAATGATAACAGTTTAATGCTAAAACTTGATACTATGAAAAAGGTTTCAGAGATTAGCGCCAACCACTTATTAGACGATTATGCCGCTGCGATTTTATACCACAGCAATAAAAATTCCAAATTGCAATAAAAAAGTGTAATAACCATAGATGGATCAATCAGAATTCAAATACAAAACAAGTTTCAGCTTTAGCATTTATGCGACAAATGATTTAGAAAATGATTTGTCTATTAGTTTGGCATCGTTGAACAATTTGCGCCCTTTGATTCCTAGCTCCGTAGATCTTGAAAAAAATATTGATTTAGTTGGCGTTGCTTTTAACGCGGCTGTTGTCAATAAGTTTAATAAAAACGGTGACGGAATAAACTCTGAAACTGCCGATGAAATTTTAAAATATTTTGTATATAAGCCTACCAATATAGAGCACAAAAAAGAAAAAGTCGTAGGTCATATCGTAAACGCAGGATTCACAGATTTAAATAATGATAAAATTTTAACTTCTAAAGAGGCTACTTCTCGCAAAAACCCTTACTACATTTCTTTAGCTGCTGTAGTTTATAAGACAGTCAACCCAGAATTTGCTAACGCATTAATTCAAGCTAGTGATCCTGAGAGCGAAGCTTACAATAAAATTTCTGCAAGTTGGGAGTTAGGTTTTAATGATTACCATATAGCTGTCGGGTCTACAGATTTAGAACAAGCAAGGATAATAACAGAACCAAATGAAATAGAAGGTATGAAAAAATATCTAAAAAGTTTCGGTGGATCTGGTAAACTAAGCAACGGAGACCCTGTTTATAGGTTAGTAACCGGAGAAGTTTTTCCTTTAGGTATTGGTTTTACTTCTAATCCTGCAGCAGATGTTCAAGGAATTTTTATAGAAAAGAACGACGATATTACTCTAAAAGATTCCGAAGAAAACGCTGATGAATCAAAAAAACAAACAATTTCTATAGAAAATAGTAGAAAAATTTCACAAAACAGTGAAAATAATGTAAAAATAAATAATAATACAGATATCATGGATACCCAAGAAATCATACAAGAGTTCGGGAAAATTCTTGATAGCAAGCTTTCTGAAAAAGCTGAATTCTCGCAAGAGGCTGTTGCTAGTATCTCTACCTTTGTCGCTGACAAGATTAGAGAAAAAGATGTAGAGTTCCAGCAGGAGCGCGACACCTTAGAGCAAGAGAAAATTCAAGCTGCTGAAGACGCTGAAAAAGCAAAAGCTTCTATCACTGAGTTGGAAGAGAACCTAAAAACTGCTCAAGACAGGATTACTGATCTTGAGGGTTCTATCGCTGCACAACAAGCAGAAGAAATTTTCAATAGTAGAATGGAAACTGTCGATGAAGGATTTGATCTTTCCGATAGTGATCGTGCTATTATTGCAAAAGAAGTTCAAGCGCTGGATAGTTCAGAGGCGTCTTTTGAGACTTATCAGGAAAAGTTAAATTCACTTCTTCATCATAAAAGTAAAGCTTTTAAGTTGGAGCAAGAAGAACAGCTTTCCAAGAGAGTCGATCAAGAAGTTGAAAAACGTATTGCTTCTATCGAAGCTCCAGAACCAACGGCTACTCCTGAAAAGAAAGTAGAAGAAGTTAAAGCTTCTGAGACTGATGTCGAAGAAGTTTTAGATAGAGCAGAAGCTTCTGAAGAAGCTCCTGTTAATAACAATGGAGCTTCAGCTCAAGAAGAATCTCTTCTTGCAAAATTTAGCAAAGCTTTCAATAAAGAAAACATTCAAATTAAATATTAAAAATTATGGCACTTAGATTATTACCCTTCAGACAATATTCTGACAATGATGTGGTCAATTTGTTTGCAAACCAAACAGTTGACGCTACGCCTAGCACTAACGGAAACGGTAGTGCTGGAGTGATGGTCAAGGTATTAAGCGGCAATCTTAATAAAGACGTTATCGACTTGATCGATTCTAGCTATCTTGGAAAAACTGACTACCCCTTCTTGGGCGCAGATAAATATCCTACAGTAGCATTAAGAGCCACTGCTGCCACCGAAGACGCTCCCGTTCTCGGTGTAACCTTGAGACAAACAGTTGAAACCGACGAAAACGGTGAAAAACTCATCTATAATCCAGTTAAAAAAGACGAGCTTCAAGCTGTTCTTAGCGGACAGGCTGTGCCTGTAGCAACTAAAGGATTATTTACATTTGATGAGGCAGCTTTCGAGAAGGACGCAAATTTTGCTCCCGGTAATCTTGCTATTGTCTCTGCAAACGCAGGTAAACTCTCTGGTATTGCTTGGGCAAATACTTCAGGAGAAACCATTGTTGGTACCATTTTGGGAACTGGAAACAGGACTTCTCAGCTTGGTGTGGCTGATCAATTCGCAGGAACTGGCACAGCGCAATATGCGCTCGTACAGTTGGATTGCTCTTTAAGTAGCACTTATACTGCGTAATAAAAAGAAAGGACTTTAAAAATAATGAATATTACATTAAAAAGAACCGATGATCAATTGGAATTAGTCAAAGCGATGGCTTCACGTAACAGAGATGTTGCATATGCCGCTCAAGTCGCTTTAGCTGAATTTATTGGTCCAGTTTTGGCGGAAGTTATCAACAATGCTCCTACGATTAGTAATTTATTTACTTCTCTCCAGTTTAACGCTGATGACAACCCTTCCATTCCTTTGGACCTCTATCACGACATTTTCGACGAAGATTACATCAAAGTTTATAGCCAGTCTGTTGCTGGTGGTTTACCTACTAACTACGTGCAGCCAACTGCTGCTGAGTTAAAGTTCACCACTTACAGCTTAGATTCTGCTGTTTCTTTTGACCGTAAATATGCTTCTCGTTCACGTTTAGACGTAGTGGGCAAAACTTTCACAAGAGTTGCTCAGGAAGTTTTATTAAAGCAAGAGAGAACATCTGCTAACCTTTTGTTTACCGCTGCAGCTAACGCTAGCACTGGTACTAGCGGTGTTACTGCTGCTAATAAGCATGTTTTCCGTACTGCTCAAGCCAATAGATTCTTATTGGATGACTTAAACAAGTTATTCACTAAAGCTAAAAGAATTAACGCTTCTTTTGTCGGCGGTACTCCTAGTGGTGCTCGTCGCGGGGTAACTGACCTCTTGGTTTCTCCTGAAGTCGTTGAAAGCATTCGTGCAATGGCATACAACCCTGTCAACACTAAAGCTCCTAATGGTGCTGCTCCACATAATCAGACTGACGGTATCGCTTTAACAGATAATGTTAGGTCTGAGATTTTCTCTCAGAGTGGCTTGACTGAGTTTTATGGTGTTTCTATCATGGAAGTGTTAGAAATGGGCGTAGGCAAGCGATTCAACACTGTATTTGATACCGTGGCAGGATCTACTACGTACTTAGACCATGGCTCTTTAACAGCATCTAGCGTATTTGATGGTGCAACAGAAGAGCTTATTCTTGGTTTAGATCGCAGCCGTGACGCATTAGTTCGCGCCGTAGCTGTTGATTCTGAGTCTGGCGGAGAGTTTAACTTGGTCGCAGATGACCAATTTTCTTCTCGTCAACAGAGAATCGGTTATTATGGATCTCTTGAAGAGGGTCGTATGGTCCTTGACAACAGAGCCATTGTTGGATTGATTATGTAATCTGTCTTTCAGAAGCTTGTAGCGTCACCCTTTCGGGGGTGGCGCTTTTTTATTTGAATAAACACATTTAACCTTTAATATATATAAGATATGACAAGAAAGAAAAAGAAAGCGAAAAAAGTTACATCAGTAGATGATCTTAGCAACTTTTCTAGCGGAAAAATCGAAGATGAAGATATTAGAAAAACGAAAGAGCTTGAAGAGGCTCTTGGTATTAAGCATGTCAATCCTTTCGGCACTAATGATCCTAAGATTTTCGAAGAAAAACTTAATGATAGTAATTTAGCGGACTTGCAAAGATTGTGTCAAAAGGTAGGTATTTTTCCCAGTCATGAAAAGTCTAGGCTAAAAGATTCTTTGAAAAAAGAATTCGCAAGGATCACAAAAGGCTCTAGAACAATAGTCTTACAGCAAGAATTAGATATCATGCATCCTGATCACCCTGATCATCAAAAAGCAAAAAATATTATAGAAGGTTTTTAAATTTTGCTGGTTGACTCTACAGTCAGGACCTAAGGTTCGAAATGAATCAGGTCTATCTACAAGGTGATGCCTGATTCGAGCAACCAGCTGACTGTAATAAAAAAGCCCCCCAAAAAATGGGGGGCTTTCTTTGTTGTTGATTTTAGCCTGCGCTATAAGAAGCTGCTTCAGACTTTTTCTTCCCTAAGGGGAAAAATGAGAGAGTTCTGAACAACTGATAACTGCCATCCATAATTACTCCACTTGAAGTATCATTAGATCCTCCAATTTGACATGAGAATGTTAAGTCAGCTGTTTGATTGTCTCCTATTGTATTAGAGAAAGACTCTCCTTCGAGCCTTGCATTTTTGCACTGAATTTGTATTTTCTTGTCGGAACTTCTTCCTCCTGTTGTTGGTTCACAACCGTACAAAGTAAGAGTAAAGTCATGGTTTTGAACGTTGCACAAAGCATGGAATATATTGTTAGCTTTTAGCTCCGATACAACAACAGATAAACTTACATCTACATTTAGAGGTAAATCGATCACTCTAGCATAACCAAAAGTGCTACCTAATCTTTGTAGCACGGTTCTGCTCATAGGTACACTTATACTCATGCTTTGTAGATGAGCTTCTCCATCTCCACTCATATCTACAAAACCCTGATAAATACCGCTATTAAGCATTGAGAAGGTAATATCTCCCGGTCTTAAAGCTGAAGGTGCACCAGTTGCAGTTGTATCAATAGCGTTACCACTTAAGGCATTAGCTCCTTGAATAACAAACTGATTAATTTGTGACTCAACATTAGTAACCTTTCCTGTATTATATTCTCCATTAACAATATCTACAGCAGGAGCAAATGGTGCGTATGTGTCTGCCGTGTTAACTACACCTCCAGATATCCTGTCATCAACCTTAATATTAAAACCTTCTACTGTTACAGACGCTGTTGGTATAGATCCTACAGCAGCTTCTATGGAGTAATCAGATATAAACCCATTGCCGATACCAATAACTTCAAACTCGCCAGTCTTAGTGGAAACCGTTGACCCATTCACATCTTGACCTTCAGGAGAAACAACAATAAAGTAATTATTACCTTCATTATCATCTATTAACCCAGAAATAGCACTGTGGCCTGATACAGCCAAATCACCTGTTTCATAATAACCTGTATCACTTGTCCTTGGTACGTTAGATGTAGGTATATTAAAACCTAATTTTCTTTCGTTACCGCCATCAGTTAAATAGTAGTTAAAATCTAAACCGACAGTTGGAGATTCCATAGCTATAGAATCAATTCTAGCTAATTTTCCGAATTCATTAATATCGGTTCTATTTATTGAAAAGTTAAAGTTTGCAGATTGGATTCTTTCAAGAGGCGTTACTAATGAGCGCAATTTTGCAGACCCTACATTAACACCTGTTACACCAGTCCACCCCTTACCTTGTGCCAGAGTCATTGCATGAGCATCTGAGGAATTAGCACCACCACTCTGCAAATGGAATTGGTTTGAATTAGGCGCTATAAAAAGCGCCTGACTTTGATAAATTATTCTATTTCTTGCCATAATATTTAATTGTTAAATTTTAAAGTAATTTACATTTTTTATCTCGTTTTGAGAAGTTTTTTTAAGTTGACCTTGGGAAACGGTATTTATGGATTTCAAAATCTATAAAACCCACATATAACGAGGGCTCCAAGACCCTTCTTGCCCTATCTGAAAATTTTGATACAGTTGTGTTATCTATCATGTAAGTATCATTTTGATAATTGTTTGCTAAACCTGTATAATTATATCCACTGGGATAATGATCAGATTTTACATCTCCGTATTCATTTAAGGGGGCTCCTGTAAAAGGTATGTTAGCGAAACAAGTGTGATTAGAATCAGCAAAAACAGATAAAATCCCATCTAACTCATAAAGATTTTCTGCGAAAACAACTGCTTTTGCATTTATCACTGAATCATCCTCACCTCCTAAAGCGAAAGGAACGTTATTAACACCTTCTACAGAAAGAAAAGCTGCAGGAGTTACTTGATCGTAAGGTTTAATATATGTTAATTCTCTTGTGTATCTGCTGTTAGTCTCATATTTACCTTCAAGAATAAGTTGTTCTTCGTTTTGGTTAGATATGTATGTGTTAAAATTTTTAATACTATATCTGCCGCTTAAATTTGTGCCAGTAGGAAAACCGCTATCAAAAAGTAACCTTCCATTTTCATAATCAACCATCATACCGCTTGTTCCTTTTGATATAGCTGTACCATCTCCGCTGACAGCTTCAAGAATAACAGCTCCATCAATAGACTCATCAACAACAAATTGTTTATACGGACTACCAAACACAACTTTATCTGTAATTCTTTCGTCAGCGTAATAATAAAAATTAGTTGTAAATGTTTCGTAAGCCTCACCTTTTCTCATAAGGTAAGAGTCGAACCATAAATAAAAACTACTAAGTAATTGATGTTGAAATGTCGGTTTCATTTAAATTGATTTTTTAATTTTTGAATACTATCTTTGTATTTTTTAAATAGCGGAGACAAATACCCTCTTCTTGTATACGTGCCCCCTCTTACTTTTTTTGACACTTGTATTCCTTCGCCTGATCTTGAATTTGCGGCATCTATAGCTAAATATCGACCTAAGCCAGATATACCCACTTCTATGCCTCTTGCCCAAGATCTACCTGAAGCCCAAGGCATAGGACTTATAGAATAAGCATCTTGAAGTGTTGGTATTTCTATATTAACAGTAGTGTTACCTCTTCTGCTATAAATTCTAATAGAATATTTTTTAAATAAATTTTCTAAAGGCGGAATAGGGCTATCTCCTTCGTGAAACCCTATAAAACCAAACAAGTTGGAATAGCCTCCTAATGTGCCGCTAATATTCGATCCGTTTGGCCCCTCTTTTATTTCTTTCGTAACGGGGTGATCCATAAAAGATTTTATGAAAGAGTTTGATATGTCTTTCATTTCTTTTTCTACTATCCGCCTTACTTCTTTTTTCCATTGCAACGTTAAATGAAGCTTGGAAATTACAGGTTGGACATCTTTTTTTGTAATCTTTGCCATGTTAGCCTACTGGTTTTACATGAAATGTATAAAATTGAGAATCAAATAAACCGTGACCTCTAAAATCACTATCTATATAAAATTGTTGATTATCAAATTCTATACGTTTTGATTCTTTTACGTTAGCATAATCTGCGGCTTTTATTTTTAATCTTACTTTGCCGTCTTGCATTTGTATCTTTAACTGAGAGTCGGACATACCGTCTGCAAAAAGATTTTCATCATATCTGTTGCTATATTGTATTCTCGCGTAAATTTGAAAGCTCTGAGGTGTATAAGTTATACTAGTAGTGGCTCCAGCGTTACCGTAAATAGAATTAAAAGAAGGGCTTTGTGTGCTAATTGTTTCAACTGCGTCTTTATAGCAGGTCACAAGTCTCGCAAAAGTATCATGCTGATCCTCCATAACACTATTAAGAGATGTTTTTTCTGTTGATGTTAATAAGCTAGCCATATCAGTATATGTATACACTTTATTATCTTTTTTTAGAAAAATAGACTATTTTAAATAATATATTAGGAAGATTTTATGTTAAAAGAACTTTATCAATTTACAGTAGATATAGAACAAGAGGTGGAAGAAACTCTAAAAGAAACTCGTAAAAATGAAAACGGAGTGGAAGAGGAGATCGAAATCAAGAAAAAAGTCAAAAAAGATGTTCCCATAGAAGTCTTGATTAAGAAGCCTTCACGCCGACAATTAGAAGACGCTGAGACAGAATTTTCTATTTGTATGAGTGAATGCGTTAAAAAAGGAATCCTTACTAAAGCTATGTTGGCAAAAAAATATGCCGATACAGGAGGAGCTTTAGCAGAAGAAGAAGCTAAAAGTTTATTAAAATTGTATCAAGAGGCTGCAGAAATAGAAAGAGAAGTTTCCCGACTTTCAGTCAAAGGGTATGACAAAGGCAATGAGAAACTGCAAAATAAGTTGCGCGATTATGATGTTCGTATGACAGACATCAAAAGAAAAATAATAGAAACAGAATCTGATTATAGAGTTTTATTTAATCATACTGCAGACGTAAAAGCTCAAAACAGAGTTTTGATGTGGTATGTTATGAATTTGACTTATTATAAGGGATTAGCTCTTAATATACCTGAATACAAATTATTTTTTAAAGGAGAAACTTTTAAAGATAAAATGGATGACTATTATAAAAAAGATGAAGATGACGAAGATTTGTTTTTGAAAATCATTGGTAAAGTTTCTTCTATTTTAAGTTATTGGTATTTTAGTGGCGCAGAGTTCAAGAAGGAAGACGTTGATGCGTTTTTGAATGAAAACGAAGAGGCTGCGGACGAAATAATAGAAGAATCAAAAGAAAAGGTAGATGAGCAAAAGCAAGATTCAGAGTCCTGATATTAATTTCAGGGAAGCTTTTAGAGATATTGCATTTGGTTATTCTAGTTTTTTATTCGATAATCAATTAGTATATATTAAGCATTTATCTGTTTTTGATCAAATATATGTAGAAAAAATAAAACAAGAGCTTATTGATAAAGCTATTGTAATGGGGCTTCCTACCGAAAAGGAAGCCCTTGCTTATATTACGGACAACAATATCTGGACAAGTAATGATGAGTCTAAATTAGAGCAGCAAAAAAAATACATAAACAATCTGCGAGATACTAGAAAAAATCTTTACCGTGTAAGTGAAATAAATTCTGTAGATAATGATATAGATAAAGCAAATCAAGAATATAACATGATGTCCTATAAAAAGCGCGAGCTCATGGGGCAAACCGCAGAGAAATACGCAGAAAAAAGAGTTTCAGAGCATTATATTTTATGTTCTTTTTATAAAGATCAAAAATTAAACAATCCTTTTTTTAGCCAAGAAGAGATTGACTTGTTAGAAGCTGAAGATCTTACTTATGTTATATCACAATATAATGATAAGTTTTTATGTTTTGACGACAACAATATTCAAAAAGTTACTCTCCAAGATTTTTTCCAAATGTATATGCCTTTTTGCGAAGATGTAAGAAACTTCTATAATAAACCTTTATTTGAATTATCTATAAATCAAGTGAAGCTAATTGTATATTCTAGAATGTTTAAGAATATATTCGAAAACTACCCAAAGATACCAGATGGAATAAAAAGGGACCCTGAAAAAATTATTGATTATGTAAATTCCCAAGAAAAATCTAAAGATATTTTAAAGAATCTTGATAAAGACGGTGCCTCAACAATTGTTGGAGCTAAAACAGAAGATTACGATCACTTAGGATATAAAGAAACTCAAGGTAAGTCATTATCCAACATGTTAAAAGAAAAAGGCGGAAAAATGGACATGAAAGATCTCATGAATGCTATGAATGCATGATTTTTTATTAAAAAAAAGTGTATAATTAATATTAGTAGCTATGGCAATAAATGTAAAAATAGATCCAGATATTCAACATCTGATAAAAGGGTTTGAAAAAGGTGCAAAGCAGTTTAACTCTAAGAGCGCGAGTAAAACTAAACTGAAGTTTGCTATCGATGAAAAATCTTTCTCTCGGCCACTTGGTAAAATCACTGGCCAAGTCAACATGTTTGAATCTGCAATGGAAGCGGCGAATGCCCGTGTCATTGCTTTCGGTGCCTCAACTGCCGTTTTAGCTACAGTCGTTAAGAGTTTAAAAGATTTAGTAAATGTATCTATTGAAGTCGAAGCTGCTTTTGCTGATATAAATCGTATTTTAAATCTTTCGGGCGGCAATTTAGATAAGTTTAGTAATAAATTATTTGACACGGCACAAAAAACAGCTTCAACGTTTCAAGCCGCATCTTCTGCTGCTCTAGAATTTTCTCGTCAAGGTTTGAAAACAGAAGAGGTTTTAAAAAGAACTTCTGATGCGTTAACTCTCGTTCGTTTAACAGGAATGAATGCTAAAAAGTCTGTTGACCTTTTGACTGCTACAGTTAATGCATTTACAGATCTTGATACGACATCTGCTGTTGATAAATTTGTCGCAGTTGAAACAAAGTTCGCTGTTGCGGCTAGAGATTTGGTTGAAGGTTTAAGTCGAGTTGGTTCTGCAGCTGTTGATGCCAAAGTTGATTTTAATGAACTTAATGCTTTGATCACTGCTGTTCAGCAAACTACTGGTAGGGGTGGAGCTGTCATTGGTAACGCATTAAAAACTATTTTCACACGTTTGCAACGTGAATCGACATTAGAAGCGTTGGAAAGATTTAATGTTACAGTAAGGGATGTGCAAGGCAACATATTACCGGCGACTCAAGTGCTAGATAATTTTGCGGGAAAATATGACAAATTAGCTGATTCTACTCAAGCTTATTTACGTGAACAAGTGGCAGGCGTGTTCCAAGCTAATATTCTTTCAGCCATATTAAAAGATTTAAATAAAGAGCAATCTACATTTTCAAGAGCTTTAGATGTTTCAGTTAATGCTACAGAAAATGCTGCGCAAGCTAATGAAAAATTAAACCAAACAATGTCTGCCTTATTGCAAAACACTGCGACTGAATTTGCAAAACTACAGAAAAATTTAGGTGATGCTGCATTTCTTGATTTAGGTAAAGGTATAGTAGGGGCGCTACAAACTGCTTTAAAAAGTTTAAATAGCGCTTTAGACAAAGACTCTACCGGTGCGGGGGCGTTTTTTGCGCAAGGCTTTGTTAGTGGTTTAAGTAATGTTTTACAAGGTCCTGTATTGATAGGTGCTCTGCAGATCATATTAAAAGTTGCTAAACAATCGTTTACTTTTTTAGCTCAAGCTGTACCAACTTTGCTTAATATAACTACTCAAGCTCAAAAAAGAGCCCAAACAGAAGAATTTATTAACAACTTACTACGTTCAGATTTAGATTTAACAAAACAGATTTTTGCAGCAGAAGGTAATCAGGCAAGGCAATTAGAACTAGTTTTAGCAAAATCAAGAGCTGTTACTGAACAATACGAAGCGCAATATCGTTTATCCACTTCATTAGGGGGAGCAATTGTTGGCGGTGGATCTTTTATTACTGCGTCAGGTGTTAAGGGCAGCACCGCTTCAAAAATAAAAAATAAAGCTGGAGGTTACACCCCAAGCATTAATGCAGAGCAAAGCGCAATTAATCGAGGGGTAGGGGGAGCAGGAGGTGGAGCTTATCCTGTTGTTATTCCTAATTTCGCTTTTGGTGGGGGAAATGTTGGTCCTGTTGTAGCTAATAGTAGCGAGGTTATGGTTCCCAATTATGGGGGGTCTGGAGGAAGTGCCATATTTAATCAGCAAATGATTTCTCAGTATGGTATGCCTAATGGGGCTGTGCCTATTGCTGCATATGGTTATAATACTAAATTATCGCAAGTAGCTAAAGGAAATTTAAATAAAATATCAAAAACAAATAAAAATATCAATGCAAATGATAGGCTTAAAAATGGTTATGATGCAGATTTTGGGTTAGAAGGGTTTCCTGCATTCAAAGACCAAAGTCAATATAAAAGTACGAAAAAATATGGAGAAGCTTATGAAGATTTTGTTTTAAATGAATTTAAAACAAGTTTATCTGGATTTCCTTCAATTGGTAGCGGTAAAAATTGGAAATCTGCACATGACTTCTACAGAAAAGATAATAGCGCGATTGATCTTGTTAAAATAGTAGGTAACAGAATCACCGCCATGGCGGAAGTTAAAGGAGGAGGCTTAGATAAAACTCAAACTTTAAATAAACCCTCAAGGTTCATAGGTGAAAATTTACATGATCCTAGAGTGGGTGGAATGTTTAGGACTCCAGCTGGAGAAGATGTAAAAGTAAAAACTTTACTTATAACAAATTTGAATAAACCAGTTAATACGTCTGGCATAGTAAAAAGCGCTAATGGTTACATTCCTAATTTTGCTGCAGGAAGAGGAACTTTATCCTCTCAAGCAAATCCATTAAAACTTAAAGCAGCTCAAGCTGAAAACCCTTTTATCAATCCTTTGGACACGGGAAAAATAGGTTATGATAGACATGAAGTATTCAAGCTTAATGTAAGGAACAAAAAAGGCTCGACTAAGAAAGGCGGAGGCAAGATAAATAATGAATACGGGGCACTTGCAGAGAAGAAGGCTTTACCGTTCGTTAAAAAACTAGGTTATTTTCCTGCTAAGAATGTTCCCGAAATGCATAATAAGGCGAGTAGCGCTGTAGACTATATAAAAACTAGCAATGGGTTACCTACAGGAGGAGCTCTAACCGGTGTATTAGAGCTAAAAGCTGGAGACATAAAGACTAACTCAATGTTCAAGCCTTTAAGGTCTATCACAGAAAATTTGCACTTACCTATAGTGCAAAATATGTTTAAAAAAGAAGGGCCGGAAAATTTAAAATACGAGTCTATTTTAGCTACAAAACCAACAGCTCGCAACCCTTATAAAATGACCGGAATGATGCGCAAAGGAATGGGAGGCGCTAATATGGCTAGAGGTTATGTTCCGAATTTTGCTGGAGGAAGGCAAATTAAAGGCTACATGCCCGGAACAGGCAACATGCCTAAAGGCATTCAGTCCCAAGTTAAATCTAAAATAGGTCGATTAGTTAAGGAGGTAAACGAGGGCATCATAACAATGAGCGTATTCAACACTGAGGTTAAAGATGTTGCTAGATCTGCGGGTGTAGGCAAAAACTCTATGAAAAAATTTGAGCGACAAGCTCAAGCTATGACTGCAAATACTCAAAAAGCTAATACGGCATCTAAAGGGCTGATGGGTAAGATGAAAGGTTTAGCAAATTCTCCGGGCGCGAGCATAGGCTTGATGATGGCTGCTCCAATGTTAGCTGGTTTAGCAGAGCAGACTATTACAGGGGGAAAATCTCGTCTGGATCAAACTGCTAATCAAAGGTTTTTTGGTTCAGCTGTTTCTAATGTCACCAGTTTTGCTACATCTGGAGCTATGATAGGAGGATTACCGGGAGCTGTAGTTGGAGGTTTAATAGGTCTTGGCAAAGCAGCTATGGACACTTCTTTATCTTTAGGGGAGTTGAAAGAAAAAGCTGAACAATACGATCAAACCACCCAACAAGT
>Ga0209425_10001440_pt1 | contig 27830 bp, 22 predicted proteins | sample COG_05_FD_184749 | JGI IMG/M metagenome (GOLD analysis project Ga0209425, IMG submission 184749) | Pelagic Microbial community sample from North Sea - COGITO 998_met_05 (SPAdes) (version 2) | ecosystem: Environmental > Aquatic > Marine > Neritic zone/Coastal water | place: Helgoland, sampling...
GTAGACTACGCGTTCTCGAATATTCCCCGGTAGCTCAGTCGGTAGAGCGGGTGACTGTTAATCACTAGGTCGGCAGTTCGAGCCTGTCCCGGGGAGCCATATGAAATGAAAAGCCTGCATGTTTATGTGGGCTTTTTTTTGTTTCAATACTTTTGTTTAGTTGGAATAACACTGCGAACACCTCCTTTTGGATTTTCGCAGAACAAACACCCTTCTTTCCTTAGGTTGTATGATTCTCGAATAACTCTGAAATCTGTATCATCACGAACGCGCTTCATAGCATTTCAGCTATAGCATAGACTTTGAAAATTACTTATATCATCAGACTCGCCATGATTCTTTGGAATTACATCATCTACTTTTAATGGAGATAGTTTTTGGCGCTTGCCCGACTATAATTCTCATAAACAATCGGATTGATGAAAATAGTCGTAATGTAATCGATGCTGCATTACTCTCGAAATTCGATGATATAGATGATGTGTATAAAAGTGTCCTCAATCATCGTTCTGGAAAACAAAATAAAAATATATGAGGTGTTTTATTGAGAAAAACTAATAGGTTCTCGGATATTTTTTCGGTAATTATATATAACGCAAAATTACTGGAAATTAATTCTTAAAATATGACCAGATTAGGTAACAATAAATTAGGTATACCTTCTTCTCTGACTCTGTCCATAGAGGTTAAAATCCTTTACCTCGCTAATCTGTGCTAATTATAACGAGCTCATATTCCATAATGTGTTTATAGTAAGGTAACCGGTTGATTATATATCTTAATATATACTGCTACGCGATTTATTGAACCAACAACACAATTAGGAAAACGACAACGTGCCGACTTTAACTTCTTATGACCCCATTACGCTTGAAGCCATCGGGGATGTGCCCATTACTACGCCAACTCAAATCCCCATTTTAATAGCACAGGCTCGTCAGGCACAAAAAATTTGGGCAGAATTACCATTAACTGAACGTCAAAATATCATAACTCATGCTTACCAACATCTTGAACCATTTGAAGGTCAGATGGCTAAACTCATCAGTCAGGAAATGGGCAAAGACATTCGCCGTGCTACTTACGAGGTAGGAGGCACCGTTTCTAACGGCGCTCATTTTGCTTCAGAGATAGCAAAGGCCCTTGCTACTGTGCATCTTGGTCATGACGCTGAAATTCAGTATCGACCATTGGGAATTGTGGCGGTTATTTCACCGTGGAATTATCCATTAGCCATGGCCAATAATCTATTAATGCCAGCATTGCTCGCAGGTAACAGCGTGATATTGAAACCATCAGAAGAAACACCACTAGTAGCAGAAATATTTGTTAACTCCCTCAATGCAATATTGCCCGAAGGTATTTTACAGCTGGCACAGGGTGATGAAAAAACGGGACAAGCATTAGTCGAAAGCGATATTAACATGATCGCTTTTACGGGTTCTATCGAAGCTGGCAAGCACATCATGGCGAATGCGGCTTCGGGATTAAAACGTCTAGTGATGGAGCTTGGCGGTAATGATCCGCTTATCGTCATGGACGATGCCGATATTAATGCTGCGGCACAATTCGCAGTAGCGAGCTCATTTGAAAATGCTGGCCAAATGTGTACTTCTACTGAACGAGTTTATGTTGATGCACGTATTGCCACAGATTTTGAGGAAAAAGTAGTCGCGCATGCTAACCAATATCAAGTAGGTCCTTGGGATCAACCACAGGTTAATATTGGCCCTATGGTTAATAAAAAACAGCATCAAAATGTATTAGAGCAGTTGAAGGATGCTACCTCTAAAGGTGCACAACTATTACTTGGCCAGGATGATTATCCATTACCTTTTATTCAGCCAACAGTGATCACTGGAATGACGACTGATATGCGTCTGGAACAAGATGAAACCTTTGGGCCTGTTGTTGCCATTAGTCATTATGAACATATCAATGAAGCGATTACTCGTGCTAATGACAGTCTTTATGGACTCGGCGCAGTCGTATTCGGCGACGAAGGTGCTGATGCAGTGGCAGAGCAACTTGAAGCGGGAATGATAGGAGTCAATCATAGTGTCGGTGGTCCAGGTGGCGCACCATGGGTTGGTGCTAAACAGAGCGGTTTCGGTTTCCATGGCTCAATTGAAGGTCATCGCCAATTTGCTCAAGTACGCGTCATCAACAAATAACATCACTCATTAATAAACGGTAATTCGAGAGACTATGAGTTTACAATATAATGATAATGATATTTTTGTTGCTGCTTACGAAGCTGGTGCCGAGCATCCTGCACTACCAACATGGTCGAATAGGAAGTCTAATGTAGCAGCATTAGTGTCTCCTACTATTGATAATGTAACACGCAAAGAATTACCGGAGGTTCCCGGTGCTTTTCAATTACTAAATGTATTGTCGCTTGAAGAATGCCAACGATTGATCGAACTGAGTGAAACGATGGGTTATTTAAAAGACGCCGCCGTTTCTTTATCGCGAGACGTTCGCCATAATGATAGTCTAACCTGGGTTGTTGATGAGCAAACCGATGGTATTATTTGGCAACGAATTGCGCACTTGATGCATGATAAGCAAGACTCCTTCCATGGTAAAGAAGCCTTGGGGATCAACGCCCGCTTTCGTTTCTACCGTTATAGTAAGGGTGATTACTTCAAACCGCACTCTGACGGTTCCTGGCCTGGCAGCAGGGTCATTAATAATGAGTTAGTGGCGGATGCTTACCATGACCGAATTAGCCAGATGACATTTTTGATATTACTTAGTGAAGACTTTAATGGCGGTGCAACGCGATTCTTAGTTAATGCAGGTAATCCAAATAAACCCGCAGAGGGTAGCGATGGGATTAAAGAAATTGATATATTAACTCCAGCAGGGGGCGTACTCTGCTTTCCACATGGCATGCATCCTATGAATTGTATCCACAGTTCAGAACCCATTTATGATGGAATTAAATACATTATCAGGACAGATGTTTTATTTGAATTGTAATTGGCAAACAGAGTCGTCATGAAGCGCTAGTGTGACGTAGCAAAAGTGACATCGTGAGCACTAGTCACTAGGTTGAGACTTCTAGCCTATCTCTTTTTTATCAATTCACCTTAAATGTTTTGTTAGACCCTACTTTAACTTACTAGTAATAATTCATTGTCATTCTTTATGTCGTATTAATTTCGGCTATTTTGTGATTAATTTATACCGGTGGTTATTTATATTTTAGTATATCTTATTACTCTTTGATGAAAATAAATTTATACTAAGTAGAGAAATATTAAATGGTCAGAATAAACAATATGAAGATTATTGACTTAACAAACATATCAAGACCAACACTATTATTTATTGGTATTTGGATTATTTCATTTATATGGAGACCATTTCTGCTCGGTTTTTATAGCGATGATTACGCTATATTTCTCGAGCCATTATCTAATGACATTCCTTTAGATGCCCTTATCATCCATTTAAAAAATTTATTTTTAAATCGTCCATTTACTTTTCTTTTAAGTATATTCTGGACAACTATTTGCAGAAGCAACCCAGCTTTATGGCATATTTCGGCATCAATATTGAGTCTTTTAATTGGATTATGCATACGAAATTTATTAACTTACTTAAATAACAATAATAAAATTTTAACCGAATATGAAATAGTTTCATTGTCAGCTTTATGGTTTGTTTTACCATTCACATTAGGCTTCACGGCGTGGCCAACTTATCTATTTGCAACATCATGTGCATTATTTTTTGCTGGCTTTTTATATTATTTTTTGAAATCTAATGGATCACTAAATAAAAATCTTTTTATTTCTTTATTTCTTTATTTTTTATCAATATCAACTCTAGAAGCATTTTATTTTCAGTATATTATTGGCTTCGGGTTGGTTTATTTAAATTCAACACAAAAACAAGATTCATTAAAAAAAATGCTATTCCCATTTATTGTTTTTACGGCGGTTCAAATTTCTATAATATTCATTACCCAGTCAATAACCACAGGTGTAAGAAAAAGTTTTGACATGGAATTTATCGTAACCAGAATAGTTTCAGTTATTAATAACCCTCAATATTTATTTGAGGCTATTGTGCCAATTACATTTCTTACAATAAGCATGCTTTTATTTATTTATCTTTTTATAAAGATCAAAAAAAACGGCTTACATAAAATAGACAATAATTTATTATGCGTTTGTCTGATTTTGACAGGCATAATAATGAATATTATCATATATATGGCTGCGGGATACTCAATACGTCCATTTGGATTGGGCTCACGATCATCAATAGCATTTTGTTTTTTATTTATAATTTTATTTTTTTATTTAACAACGAAAATTAATAGCTACAAGCTCAGATCAACTATTATTGTTGCTGTCACAATATCATCTACAATAAGTTTATTAATGGAAGGTATGGACTGGGCTCGTTCATGGGAACTCCAACAAAGTATTGTAGCTAGTTTTCCTGTCGACAAAATAATACCGTCAGAATCTTCTTTAATTATTGCTCTTGTACCTACTTATTCTGGTCATGTTACAATTTTTGAAGACACATGGACTTTACCTAAAGCAATTAAATTAGCACACAACCTCAAACTAAATATCATTCCTCATAAAAACGAGGGATTCAGAAAGTCTGAATTAATTATTAAGGACGGAAAAATATCTACTACTTCACTCTTGAGTGGGCATCCAGGTGTATCGAGTGAATACTTGAATTACTATCTATGGAATTATTATACAAACAAAATGTATCATATTATTGGGGATTTAAAAATTCCTGTAGATGTTGATTATAATGATTTTTTTCAATCCAATCTTGTTGAAATTTAAATTAGGTTCATATAAGGAGCGATTATATTAATGTCTGAATTATTATCAGTGATACTGCCTATATATAGTGAAGAGAAAAATATTAACGAACTCTACAATAGGCTTCGTAATGTTTTTACAGATGTGCTTCATATAAACTATGAAATAATATTCGTGGATGATGGAAGCAATGACGACTCATGGAAATTAATTGAAGAACTTCATGAAAATGACAATAAAGTGATAGGACTTAGATTCTCGAGAAACTTTGGACATCACATTGCAATTACTGCGGGTATCGATTACTCAACGGGTGATTATACGTTATTGATGGACTCTGACCTACAAGACCAACCAGAAGAGATCCCAAAACTACTTGATAAATTAAAAGAAGGTTATAACGTTGTTTATGGTATAAGACAAAAAAAGGAATTCGGATTTTTAAAAACTGTGAGTTCAAACATTGTCATTAGCTTAATGAATAAAATTTCACAGCATGATTTTAAAATTGACAGTAATATATTTAGAATATTAGATAAAAAAGTTGTCGATCACCTAAAGGAAATGAGAGAAAGAGACCGTTATATATTGGGACTTATTAGTTATTTGGGCTTTAAACAAGTTGGCATCCCAATTATTCATGGTGCAAGATTTACCGGAATTAGCAAATATTCAGTAAATAGATTGTTTAATTTAGGGATGAACATGCTGACATCTTTTTCATATTTACCTCTAAAGATTGCTTCTTTCATCGGTATTCTTATTGCTTCTTCATGTTTCATTATGGTTGGCTGGCTTGTTTTACAAAAAATATTATGGGGGAAAGCAATAGCAGGCTGGACCTCTATTATGATCGCAATTTTCTTTATGGGTGGAGTACAGTTATCTTTTCTTGGTATCCTAGGCGAATACGTTGGTAGAATTTATAACGAATCGAGAAATCGGCCCTTATATATTCTTGATTCTTCTTTGGGTATAAGCAAAGAAGGGAGAGATTCAAGTCTTGAAAGATGATGTTTTTTTATCTGCGATATTTGGTATCCCATGGAAAATAGCACAAAATCTTAATGATATTGATATCATAGATTCATTTCCAAAAGGAACTAAAATAGATATCTCTATCAATGAAGACATTCTAGATAGTATAGGAAGATTAATTAGGAAAGGCTGGTATTTAGGTAATACAAAAATAATATTTGAGAGAACACCAGGTAATTTCATACCTAAAATTCACAATGTAGAATTTCAATTTGAGTCATTAAAGCCCAAGGACTATGATGTTTTGTTAACGAAAGGGCCAACAATTTTCATAAACGACAGATATCATCTTGACCCTAACCTAAATAAAGATAAAATCCTCAACCTTTATAAATCATGGATAAAAAATAATATAGAAACACGTACTAAAGAAATTCTTATCGCGAAATCTAATGACAAATTAATTGGATTTCTCAGTGTTATAGAGAGTGGTTCTAAATATTATTTTGAGTTAATTGGCACATTGCCTGATGGAAAAGGATTAGGCGTCGGAAAGTCTTTAATTCAATTCGCAACCCAACGATATAATAATGAACATATTTTAGTTACAACACAATTTCATAATATCGCTATGCAAAGATGTTTGGTGAAAAGTGGATACCTCCCTGTCTCAACAGAATACATATATACTATCCATGTAGAATAATAAATTAGTTGTTTTTTAAAACCCTTTTTCTAAGGAAAAATTATGCGCGTTTTTATAGTAGGTATTAATGGCTTTATTGGCAATGCTCTTGCCAAAAAGATTCTCGAGTTAAAAGATTGGAATGTTACTGGGATTGATATTGATGGTGACCGTCTTGATAAAGAAGTCATGGATAATTCAAAATTTGAATTTTATCACGGTGACATATCAATTAATAAAGAGTGGGTTGAGTTTCAAATTAAACGTAGCGATGTCGTAGTTCCTCTTGCTGCTGTTGCAATTCCTAAGGTTTATGTTGATAACCCATTACTGGTTTTTGAATTAGATTTCAAAGAAAACCTAAGAATTATTGAATTAGCCGCACACTATAATAAAAGAATAGTCTTTCCGTCCACGTCAGAAGTATATGGTATGTGCCAAGACAATGAATTTGATGAAGAAAATAGTAACTTTATACTTGGCCCGATTAACAAACAGAGGTGGATATACAGTTGTGGCAAACAACTTCTTGATCGTGTCATCCATGCTCATGGATTACAACACAATTTAAGTTACACCCTTTTTCGACCATTCAACTGGATTGGACCACACCTTGATCGTATTGATGCAAAGAAAATCGGGAACAGTCGTGTGCTAACAGAATTTATATCGTCTGTTGTCTTTAATAAAGAAATAACCTTAGTGGACGGAGGGAATCAAAGAAGAAGCTTTCTCTATCTTGATGATGGAATAGATTGTTTAATCAAGATTTTAGCCGATGGTGACAATGGGCCAGCCAATAAACAAATATTCAATATTGGTAACCCAGAAAATGAGCACTCTATTAAAGAAGTTGCTAATTTAGTTGTTGACTTATACTCCCAACATCCAAGAAGCTTAAAATTTCCATTTACTGCCGGAATTGTTGAACAAAATAGTCAAACATACTACGGAACTGGATATCAAGATGTTGAATCAAGAATGCCATCCATCAGAAAAGCAAAAGAGATATTAAGCTGGGCACCCAAATATAATTTAGAAACCTCTATACAAAAAACGCTTGAATCATTTCTATCAGAATTAAATGATTAGGTTATTGCAAATTTAATCCCGTATTCAAAATATCTACTACTTTTTCTTGTTGTACTGTTGTTAAACCCAACCAGAGTGGTAAACGAATAATTCGATTTGCCGAATCATCGGTGATGTTAAGTGCCCCATGCGTTCGTGCAAATCGTTTACCTGCTGGAGTAGAGTGAAGAGGAGTATAATGGCTGTCTGAAAATATATTATATTGTTTGAAATAATTAAGCATTTTCTGTCGATTTAATTTAGATGACAATAAAATATAGTAGATATGTGCATTGTGTTGACAGTCAACAGGAATGATAGGGCGTCGTATTGCGCCTTTAGTCTCTAGCGTTGCAAGTAAGTCGTGATAATATTGCCAACTCGTAAGGCGTTGTTGTGTGATATTTTCCGCCTCCTCTAACTGAGCAGAAAGAAAGGCTGCAGTTAACTCACTTGGCAGATAGGAAGAACCCTTATCCTGCCACATGTACTTTTCAACTTCACTACGTAAAAACTGACAACGGTCAGTTCCTTTATCCCATAATATTTCAGACTGTAATATCATTTCAGGCTTATTAATCAACAACGCACCTCCTTGACCTGATATTATATTCTTACTTTCATGAAAACTGAATGATCCTAACTCACCTATACTACCAAGCGATTTTCCTTTGTAACTTGCCATGACACCTTGTGCTGCATCTTCAATCACAACCAGATTATGTCGTTGTGCAATTTCCATAATTGCATCCATTTCACATGCCACACCAGCATAGTGAACAGGAACAATGGCTTTTGTCCTGGGCGTTATTGCATCTTCAATTAGCTGTTCATTAATATTTAAGGTGTCTGCACGGATATCTATAAATACTGGCACTCCTCCCTGTAAGACGAATGCATTCGATGTTGAAACAAAAGTGTAAGATGGCATGATAATCTCATCGCCATTACTAATATTTACAAGCAGCGCTGCCATCTCTAATGCAGCCGTACAGGAATGTGTTAATAATGCTTTGTTAGCACCAGTATTTTTTTCTAACCAGTCGTTACATTGCTTTGTAAATTGACCATTACCTGCCAACTTTCCATTGCTGTTTGCTTTTTCAATGTAATTAATTTCATTACCTGTCAAATAAGGTTTATTAAAAGGGATTTTTTCGCAATTCATTCTGATTTCACAGGTTTTTTAACTCCAATTAAAAACAAACTTCCGCCGAATATATTTGGCAGATATTTTGATACTTTATTCTCGAACATAGTTAGAATCAACAGCAATTTATTAATTAGATAATTAATATGGAATCCTTGCCTTCTTTCATCATCAGTAATTTCATCTTCACTATCCCTATTAAGGAGATGGCGAAGATAAAGTAATGGTAATATCGTAATAAAGAAATATTTTACATCAAGTATTTCTAAATTTGCTTCTTCAGCTTTATGTATTAACATTTTTTTACTGTACCTTCTTTTATGAGCAGCTATTGCATCATCTCTACTCCATAACCATTGATGTGCAGGTACAGTGATTATTAATTTACCGTTAGGTTTTAGCATTTTTGAAACATGTTTTAATGCCGAAACGTCGTCAGATAAATGCTCAACCACATCGAACAAACCTACAACATCAAACTCTTCTTTAAATGGCGGTTCGAACAGATTGAACTGATAACACTCTTTAATACCATTTTTCTTAGCATACTTGAGCCCTGATAGATGTATTTCACCTATTGCAACATCATATCCCTCATCTTGTAAACCACGCGCAATAAACCCAGTTCCAGCACCTATTTCAAGTACACGAGCAGACTTATCCATGTTTTTTCTAAATTCATTGAGAATCCTGTCTCGGCGCGTAATGAACCAAAAATGATATTTTTCTGCTAAATTAAGTTTATCTAACCCGGCAACATGATAGTTTTCATAATTATCACTAATATCTGGTTTATAACTAATAATACCATCTATATTTACTGGTAAAACTGCTCTCTTGTTCATGCGTATACTTGAATTTTATGTTTATACTTTGAGTATAAGTTTCAGTAATATTTGAGGAAGGTATATTAAAGCGATTTTATGTAACTTCTTAATTCCATTTTTATATCTACATCTTTTAAAGCATATTGAACAGATGCTTGCATATAACCTAATTTTGAACCGCAATCATATCGCGTTCCCTCAAATTCATACGCATAGACTGACTCTTTCTCTAATAACATGCTAATTGCATCAGTGAGTTGAATCTCATTACCTGCTCCCTTAGCAGTTGCTTCTAGACAAGAAAATATTTCAGGGTTAAGTACATAGCGACCCACAACCCCTAAGGTTGATGGCGCATCATCGGGAAAAGGTTTTTCAACGATGCTACTGATTTTAAAAAGAGAGTCATATATCTTTTCAGAGGTATCAACAATGCCATATTTTGATATGTCTTCTTTAGGCACATTCTGTACAGCGATGACACTTTTTCTTTGCTGCTGATATTGTCCAACTAGCTGTTTCGTGACACCACGAATTCCATCATCAATTAAATCATCAGGAAGAACAACCACAAAAGGTTGATCCCCTATAACAGGTTTCGCACATAAGACCGCATGACCTAACCCTAAAGGTTCAGCTTGACGTATATAAATACAGGTCACGCCATCTGGAATGATGTTTCTAACAACTTCTAATCTTTCTAACTTCCCATGTTTCTCAAGTTCTGTTTCGAGCTCATAGGCTTTATCAAAATGATCTGTTATTGAACGCTTTGTTCTGCCCGTAATAAAAATAAGTTCGGTTATACCAGCAGCAATAGCTTCTTCCACGGCATACTGAATTAAAGGTTTATCCACAATAGGTAACATTTCTTTTGGATTAGCCTTTGTTGCGGGTAAAAATCGAGTACCCAGACCTGCTACAGGAAATACGGCTTTAGTAACTTTCTTCATATTTTTTGTTGATTAAAAGAAATTATATTATCTTGTGTGCTTTCTTCAAATGGCACTATATTTTTTAATAGTTTTTTTAACTTATTATTATCAAATTCATCAACTGAATCAATAATTTCATTAATTTTATCTTCTAAACTATTCGTGCTTGTTATTGAATGTTTAGCTAATAAAATTTTACTATGCGATGTTTTTTCTCTAATTTCATTACCATAAAATAATTCTTCATACATTTTTTCACCTGGTCTCAAACCAGTATATTCAATTCTAATATCTTTATTTGGAATTAATCCTGAAAGCCGAATCAATTGCTCAGCAAGATAACTAATGGTTACTGGCTCCCCCATATCCAATACATAGATTTCTCCACCTTTACCCATTTTACTGGCTTGCAATATTAATTGGCATGCTTCTCTTGTAGTCATGAAATAACGTGTAACTTCAGGGTGTGTGACTGTGATTGGACCACCTTTACTTATTTGTTCTTTAAAGAGAGGAACAACACTGCCATCAGATCCTAAAACGTTACCAAACCTGACCGTCATATAATTTGTAGCGCTGGTCTTATTTATATTTTCAATGTATTGCTCAGCAATTCGTTTAGTTGCACCTAAAACGTTGGTAGGATTAACAGCCTTGTCCGTTGATATTAAAATAAAGCGGTCACATTTATACTTGTTAGCAATATCAGCAATATTCTTTGTGCCGATAATATTATTACGGATTCCTTCTCGCGCATCTCTTTCAAGAATAGGGACATGTTTATAAGCTGCGGCGTGAAAGATTATTTCTGGAGAGTAACAGCTCAACACATGATCAACTTTTTCTACTTCACATAGATCACCCAAAATGAACTCTATCGACACTGGGGAGCTAGATAAGGCTTGTTCAATTTTGTATAAATTGAATTCGCTTCTCTCAAATATTATTAGTTTCGAAGGACCTAGTTTTAAAATTTGATCGCACAACTCAGAGCCGATAGAACCGCCGCCACCAGTTACCAGAATAGTTTTATTGGCAATCTCTTTCTGAACTTCTTTCCAGTCTAATTCAATTTTTTCTCTACCTAATAAATCTTCGATCGATACCTCTCTTAATTTCGACAAACTAACCTTATCCGAAAGCATATCCTGAATGCCTGGCAATGTTTTTATAGGCAAATCAGTTAGCTCACATTTTTCAATAATAGCTCTCATTTGAAAACTATTTGCAGAGGGAATAGAAATCAAGATGATATCAACATCATGTTCAATACAGATATCATTTGCCTCTTCAATTTCTCCAAGCACTCTGATCCCATGTATTTCAGAATTTACTAGTTGTATATTATCATCTAACAATCCAACGGGAACATAACTTCCCTCTCTGATAATTTCTCGCACAAGCATTTCTGCTGCCCTGCCAGAACCAATAATTAGTACTCTCTTATTAGCGGAAATAGTATTGATGCTAAATGAGTGATCTTTCCATACTCGATATCCCAACCGTGGACCACCAAGAAAAAACATCAGAAAAAACGGGTAGAGGATTAAAATAGAACGCGGTATACCTTCGAGCCTAAATAAAATAAAACATATTAGGGTAATCGATAAAGCCCCAAATATCGACGCACGAAAGATGTTCCAAAGGTCAGGAATACTGGCAAATCGCCATATACTTCTATACAGACTAAACCTTCTAAAAACAAAAATCTGAACTAATATAACGATAGGGACCATCAACAAACTTCTTTCCCAGTTTTCAAACGGGAAAGTGAAATTGTAACGCGCCCACCATGAAAACTGCCAGGCTAATACTGACATTATTAGATCATGCAGGATTACTTGTGTTTTTTTATTTATGTTCAAAATGTTGTGATTTCAAACTCTTTATATTTATTTTGTACTATTAACCAAATAATACTGAAAATGCAATAAGATGATATTAACATCATAAACTCAATATTTTTATATGAATGAGCAAAATAGGCAAAAGGCCAAATAATAAAAACATTAGTAATCAATAAACCTATTGCTAATTTACTATGAGAGATTCCTAATTGATATAACTTCTGATAGGCATGCGAATTATGTGCTTCATACCATTTTTCTCTATTGATTATACGTTTAAACAAAGTAAATGTTGCATCACCTATAAATGGTGCCAATAAAATTATCCATACGACAATGGAAATTATCCCGTTTTTTTCCATATATATTGCGAGCAACCCGAATAGAAAGCCTAATGTACAACTACCAACATCCCCCATGAATATTTTTGCCGGAGCCCAATTCCAATACAAAAAGCCAATAGTAGATGACGCCACACAGAACAATATAATTGCTAACGACATATGACCTGATAGATATAAAATTACCCCAATAAACATACTCACACATATTGTTTGTATTCCAGCAAAACCATCGGTTCCATCCATAAAGTTATAGAGATTAGTTAGCCAAAATACAAATAGGACACTAAATATATATCCAGAATAGCCTAAATATAAACTATTATTATTAACCTCAACAGAGGTCAACTCCCCAATATATTTTAATGAGATCATAATAGCGACTATGTATCCTATAGCTCTTATCAGTATGGGTAAATTTTTATAATCATCTATTAATCCAATTATAGAAACTATAATCAAACCAATACTTAAACTCATTAAAATGTCTTTATCAATCAGATCATAAAAAGACAACACCATAATTGTCATCATAAGCAGTACGACAATGGAAACTCCACCACCTTTAGGCGTTGGGACATCATGCGAGCTACGATTATTAGGAATATCAAATATTTTATACTTTAATGACAATATTCGAATAGAATGAGTAAGCATACTTGAAACAAATGCTATAAAAAATAATAAAACTATAAACTTAAAATAAACCATTACTTTCCATCGAAAACAACACTATGCTTTTCTCATATATACTAATCATCAAAATACTATTGCTGAATATCACTCAGTGCAGTTCTATACAACTGGATAGTTTGTGCATTTATAATTTCTGTAGATAATTTAGCTTCGACTAAATCACGACTACTCTGACCCATTAAACGTCGCATTTCATCATCGGACACTAATTCCTTGATAGCTTCATATAATGAACCTGCATCTTTTAATTTAACCAATATTCCATTCTCACCATTTATTACAATTTCACGACAACCAGGAACATCTGTTGCCACTAAAGGTCGTCCTGTTGCGGCTGCTTCAAGTAATACTTTTGGTAACCCTTCGCGATATGAAGGCAAACAAACAATGCTTGATGATTTTAATATTGTTGGCATATCATTACTGTGTCCTAACCACGTGATGTAGCCTTCATCTGACCAATGATTAAGTGTGTTCGTTGGTATAGACATCGGGTTTTGCCTGTCAACATCACCTACAAGTACAAATTTAGCATTAAGATTATTTTTTGCGGCAAGTTTTGCTGCTTCAACAAACTCGCCAATACCTTTATCCCATAACATTCTACTCGCCAACATAACAACTGGAATTACATTATCATCATTCGATTGAGCAAACTCATTAATATCCACTCCAGACCCTTTGATGAGAACAGATTTATTTTTCTCAATCATATCTAAAGTAAAAAACAATTCCATGTCATCAGGGTTTTGAAATATTGCATGACACTTTTTATTTTTCAGTAAAACTCTCAGTATGGGCACAAGGAATAAGCGTAATACCCTTGCATGCAACTCCTGAGAACTAAAGACATAACCTAGGCCAGTAAAGGCATTTATGATGGTTTTTGCCCTGGATGTTAATCCAGCAATTGTACCAAGCAGAATAATTTTCATGGAAACATTATGAATAATATCAGGTTGTTGCATTCTTAATAGTTTTACTAGTTTAAATAAAATTTTTAAGTCTTTAATAGGCCATCGAGATGAGCGAACAAAATCTAGATTAATTACATTTACCCCTTCATTAATTAGTGTTTTTTTAAGTTCGCCTACTCGAGTAATAACGGTAACATCGTACCCTGAAGCTATAGCCGCTTTTGCCAGTGGCAAACGGTGAGACATAAACACCCATGCTTCTGACACAACGATAATGAGCTTTAATTTCTTATCATTCTTATTTATGTGTCGTGTCAAATACCATTCTGTTGTCTTTGATAGCGCCTCTTCCATTTTGACTTGTGGCTGCCATCCTAGCCTGCGTTGTATTTTAGTCGAATCTACGCACATCGAGTTTGTTAATTTACTAAACTGATTTTTTTTACCAATTAGAGTAAATGAAATATCTAATACTCGTATAGGAAAATTAAAGACAGATGGTGTTTGATTAAAAGAGATGGATATTTTTTTAGCAAGTTCTGATATTGATATGTTCATATCGCTCAGTAAAAAAATATTATTGGCAGCTTCAGCTTTGATTATGCATTCTTTGACTGCATCGGATAGATTGTCTATAAAAATATAGCTACGGTAATTATTAATTCTTCCTAGAGGCAGTGGGACACGACTTTTCACAGCATCCATTAATGTTTTAAAATTTGCTTTTACTTGAGGGCCATATACCAAAGGAGAACGAATTATTACGTATTCCATATCACATTGGTTGCAAACTTGACAAATAACATTCTCGGCATCCAATTTACTTTGCGCATAACTTCCAACAGGTGCCGGCAATGTTTCTTCTGTAAACAATTGCTCTTTATCTTTATTTTCATAATGACTTACACCATCGCCATACACTTTGACACTACTTAAAAATATAAATCGCTTAATTTTCTTTCTTGCTGCCGCATCTATCAGTTTTTGAGTGGCTAGGTAATTGACATTTCGATATTCAATATCTTTAGATTTTGAACTTGATACGCTATGTGCCTTTCCAGCCAAGTGTATAATCACATCGATGTCATCGACTAATTTATCAAAATTACTTGTATCTGAATCAAAATCAAATGAAATAAATTCTATTTTATTTCTACTTTCCAAATAAACAGGTTTAAGTTCGCACCTTGATGTGACGCGTAGATTAAAATCACTATCACAAAGCATTGGAATCAATGATTTTGCTATAAATCCATTCGCGCCTGTTATCAAAACATTCTTCATATTTTTTTCTTTTGCATCATTGCTATCAATTTAGTACTTCTATACTCATATTCACTGACCCTTGATTATAATTTTCAAATGCCTATCAACTTTGAACTTTAAGCCAAGCTTGAAACATCAAGACTCCCCAGAGTTCGTGCTGCCAGTTTCGTTTCCCTGACAAATGCTCATCCCATTTTTTTCTAATTGCTGTTGCATTTAAATAACCACTAGAACGTATATAAGGTTCATCAAGTAACTCTTCGGCCCAACTACGCAACGGGCCTCGTAACCAACTATCTATGGGGACACCAAAACCCATCTTAGGTCGTTCAATAAGATTTTGAGGGACATATTTATATAGTATCTGTCTTAATAACCATTTGCCTTGTCCATGTCTTATTTTCATATTAAGCGGTAAAGACCATGCAAACTCTATAACTTCATGATCAAGAAACGGTGCTCGTGATTCAAGGCTTACTCCCATAGCAGCACGATCAACCTTCACCATTATGTCATCAGGCAAATAAGTTTTAGCATCCATGTACATCATAAATTCTGTAAAACCCAAGTTGTCAGGCCATTGTGATCGATCAGTCGCTGCAGTCGTTATCACATCACTACCAATAACAACACCCTCTCCCTCCCATAATGAAACTAATTCAATGAATATATCATTAGGTGAAATTGTACCGAGCAACTTTGCTAATTTGTGTAACTTGTCACCTGCAGAGCTATATCGATATCTAGTTGGCAACATGTACTTAAATATCGAAAACAATCTATCCCATGCTTGTGGCGAAGGAATACGTAACACACTGGCAAAAGCCCTTCTTAAAGGTAACGGGAATAGTTTTATACGATCCCATATATTCTGCCCCCATGAATAACGATTATAGCCTCCAAAGAATTCATCACCGCCATCACCTGAAAGGCTGACGGAAACATGTTCCTGAGTCATCCTGGAAACAAGGTATGTTGGAATCTGGGAAGAATCCGCAAAAGGTTCATCATATAAGGCAGGTAATAATGGAATAACATCCATTGCATCTTTAGGAGATACATAGAACTCTGTGTGTTCTGTTCCAAGGTGATTTGCAACAGCTAAAGCATGCTCAGCCTCATTGAACGAAGACTCATTAAATCCAATAGTGAATGTCCTTACAGGTCGCGAACTTTGATTCTGCATCAGTGCTACAATTAAAGATGAATCTACACCACCAGAAAGAAATGCGCCTAATGGTACGTCAGCTACCATTTGACGTTTTACACTTGCACGTAATAATGACTCTGTACGTTCAATTGCGGTTTTATCATTAATCTTCTGATGCGGTTGACTTACTACGTCATGCATTGACCAGTATTTTTGAATTTCAACATCATGACTAGAACCATTGCCTGTGATTTTAGCAATACAACCCGGCTCCAGTTTTCTAATCCCTTTATAGATAGTATTCGGTGCAGGAACATAATTAAACTGCATATAAAGCGCCAGTGCTTCGCGATCTATTTCATCACGCCATCCTGGATATGCGCGTAGTGCTTTTAGTTCCGAACCAAATAAGAAAGTCTCGTTGCTCCATCCATAATAAAGTGGCTTTTCACCAATGCGATCACGCACTAGATATAATTTTTTCTTTTTACGATCCCATAAGGCAAAAGCAAACATACCAGTAAATCGCTGAATTGCTTCAATCAGGCCCCATTGCATAATTGCAGCAAGCATTACTTCAGTATCAGAGTGTCCTCTCCAATTAATATTAGAACTATTATTAACATAAGTAGAGTTTTCTAATTCTTTACGTAATTGCCTGTGATTATAGATCTCTCCATTAAATACAATAATGTATCGACCATCAGCTGAATGCATTGGTTGGTGTCCTTCTGGCGAAAGGTCCAATATTGATAGTCGCCGATGCGCAAGAGAAATACCGACCGTAGTATCTTTCCAAATACCTGTATCATCAGGACCTCGATGGGCAAGTGTTGCGATCATACCTTCAGTACTTTTGACAATATCTGTAACTTGTGGTGTTCTTGTCAGGAGTCCAGCTATCCCGCACATAAGTCGTAAATATCCATGAGTAATTTGAAGTTAGAGAATATAAAAAGTGCAGGAATTAATAAGCAGTATATGTCTTAATAGAAGCCATTCAAGACATCAATTCAATATACAAGTCATGTGTCTTGTTCATTGACTTTTCCAGAGAGAATTCGTTGATTAGTCGTTGATGCCCTTCCTCTCCCATACATTGACATTTCTCAGGATCACCAAGGAGTTCGATTAGAGCATCAGCAAACAATTCATCATTATCAGGTTCAACTAATATTCCTGAAACACCTTGTTGCACAATATGATTTATCGGATAAATATCACTCGCCACGATAGGTTTTCTAACAGACATTGCCTCAATCAATACAATACCAAACCCTTCTGAAGAAGATGCAAATGCAAAAACATCAAGGTCTTGTAAAAATTCTAATGGCGTATTACAGAACTCAAGAATTTCAATATTACTTTCCACATTAAGTGATTCAGCAAGCTCTTTGAGTACATTTGAGTAACCCGTTGGATCACTTCCAGCTAACAACAACTTCGCGCCGGGAAAAATTTGTATTACCTTTGTCATTGCCCTTACTAAAGTTTCTAATCCTTTACGCTTCTCAAAACGTGCCAGGCAACCAATCTTAGATAACTCTCCAGATAAATTCTTTGGAAATTCAGGAACGTCTTTAAATTGCACACCATGATATATCACTCTAGTCTTGTCACGAAGTAGAAAAAAATATTTCATACCCCATTCCTGAACATGCGTTGATACTGCAATAGCATGGTCAACCCGTTGCCAGTTCCAACGTATTAACAGGAGTATCCAGTGCGCCGCAAACTTATCCTTAGTATAAGTATCATGAAGGGTAATAACCCATTTCATTTTAGGAAAAATTATTTTTGCAATTGAAGCAGCAAGATCAGACCGTGGGAGATGAGAGTGAATTATGTCCGGACGTATTTTGTATAATAATTTAATTAGTGAAAACCAACGTCCAATATCCTGTAAGCAGTTTGATTCCAGATAAACTATATTAGCCCCTGTTTCATTTAGTTTGGACTCTAATGAATCCGCGCCGCCTCGTATTTCCTGCAAAAGAAAAACAACTGTAACCTGATGACCACGTTGCATCATATCACGAGTAAGATTTAACACGTAAATCTCAGCGCCGCCAAATCCAGCAGTATTAATTAAATATACAAGTTTCATTTAAGAATTAAGGATATAATAGAGATGTGGAGTCATGCTGAGGAAAAATAAATAGTCTTGTTCTTTATCAAAGATAAAAACACAAATTATTATAATTTTTATTATTTATATTCAACTGATTTTTTTCAAATATCCATCTGAAGCAACACTAACAAGCAATTTATTATCAATGCTTTTATCAATCTTAAACTCGGGATGTTCTTTAAGATATTCCTTCACAGCTGTCTTTGGATTATCACCAACTCCCCATGATCGATCGGGGTAAGCACCATCAGGCATCTCCTCAATGAGCGTATCAAAAACGACACAATAACTCCCAGTAGTAGTTAATGGGGCGTATCCTTCAAGCTCTGCTAAGACATGTTCATGGGTATGATTTGAATCTAAACAAACTAAAACATTATTAAATTTCGATGACATTTCTTTAACTTTCTCGATAATGTCAGAATCAATAGAAGAACCTTCAATCATATCAATCCTATTTGACATAGGGTGTTCATTGATAGCAATACGATTATATTCACGAATTTCGATATCAATTCCCAAGACACGTCGCCGAGGTTTATTTGGGTCGAGCACCTCACCCAGTTTAATGGCATCACAATAATCTAATAAAGCCAACATTGAAGCGTTCATAATTAAGGAACCACCGTGGGCAATTCCTGTTTCAATAATCAGGTCTGGTTTAATGTCCCAAATCAATTCTTGCATTGCTACCATATCCTGTGGATATTGAATGATAGGACGACCTAATGATGAAAAATTATACGAATATTTATTTATAACACTCTTGTATAAGAATGATGATGCTGAATTTTGAAGCTCAGCATTCTCTTCGTATGATTGAATTCTTTCATCTACTTCATCTTGAAAATTCATAATTTATCTACCAGTATATAATTATATTTATCATTTGTTGCAGACCTGATTTCTTCGTAATAATTTGAATTCATAACAAATATATTATCTCCTTCTTTCATTTCTTTATAGGCAATTTCTGGTGAATTTATTTTAATGCCTGTGACAGGGATATATTTGCCTTGCTTTTCAGGGTTTAGATCAATAACCATATCTGGTTTAAAACCTCTTTGAGAAAGATAATGACAAAAGATGACACCTTTCGAGGCCCCACCCCAAACTATATTTTTTTTGTTTTTATTATTGTTAATTATTTTTTCAGCCTCGTTCACTCCGTCCATAAAACCTTCAGGAATTTCAAGTTTGTCAAAATCATTTTTCTTCGATCTTTTCAATGTTGCTAAATCTCCAATAATATAGATATATTGATCTCCAAAAACATGGCCCATTTCAACTATTTTTCCAAATATATTTTCAAAATCTATAAGTCTAAAATAATTAACGTGCTCATAATAAATATCAAACCATGCTTTATGTTCAAGTATCCAATTAAAACATGGTACTTCAATATATATTAAACCAGAATTATTATTGGCGTCGGCTATATCTGCCAAAAACTCATACGGATTTTGAATATGTTCAAGAGTATGACGAAGAATTAAAGCATCAGCATTAAGATTTAAAGCAGAGGAGAAATAATCTTTTATGACATAATCATTATCACCTTTATATGCAGGATCTACCCCTCTAACATTAAAGCCATGTGATCTCAAAAGTTCAAGAAACCATCCTTTACCACAACCAATCTCAACAATATTTTTTTGATTGAATATTTTAGTGAGTATTGGAACTATTTGATGTAAATGTTGTTGAAAAACCAAAGAAAATGCTTGTTCATTTTGATAGTTCTCATTATAAGTCATTGCAGCTTGATCAAAAGCTGCGTTGTGTATTAAACCAGTATTTTCATCTTGAATTATTGATAGATCACCTCTTGGACATGCTATTGCTTCTTCTGTCGTCGGATAATCTACATTTTGATGAATAGGTAGATTCTGTGCCTTGAAAACTATCTTTTTATTCATGAATTAATAATCTTTTTTAAATTTGTTGTGTCACCCCAAAACTGCATCGGTTCAAACGGAGAATATGGGTAATACCCAAGGTTTTGTTTTATCTTCCAATTATTAAACTCTATCCATTCTTTTACTATCTCTTTCACTGATATTGGCTTACCTGAAGCAATGTTTATTGTTGATACTGACATGTTTTTCATTGCAATTTGAACTAAAATATCAGCTACATCTTCAATAGGTAAAAAATCCCTTAATTGTTCACCCAAAGACATGTTGAACTCAACCTCACCCCTTTGGATTGCTGCTTTTAATTGCATATAGAGTGATTGTTCTGACTGCCCTTCGCCCCATATATAAAACAATCGACACCAAGCAAGATTAAATGGTATTTCTTCATTTAAAAAAAGAAGTTGACGATGAAGGCTATCTTTAGCGAATCCATAAGGATTTTGAGGATTAGTAATACTATCTTCAGACAAGCATCCATCTTGCATACCATATTCAAAACAGGTCCCACTTATCACCATCGATTTTAACCCACCTTGTACCATTGCTTTTAAGAATGAATATTGTCGCGGCAATTCTTCTTCATAATGATGCAAAGACTGGTAGTTAGGCAACCCACCCCAGGCAAGATGAATCATCACATCCGGTTTACCTAATTCATCAAATATATTATCTGAAATATTATCTGAAATATTATCAATATCGATTTCAAATAACTTATCAACATGACTATTTAGATCGTATAGTTTATTTTTGTCACGAACTAACGCAAAGACTTCAATGCCTTCTTTTTTTAATCGTTTTATTACATGTCGGCCGACAAATCCATTTGCCCCAGTCAAAAGGATACGCTTGCTCATATTATTTAAATAACTTTAATGTCAGGTATTGCTGTAACAAATTTGCAACCCCAGTCATTAACGCTCTGAAGTTGCTGAATGATTTCACTTGATATATTCCATGGCAATATAATCAAAAAGTCGGGCTGGTCATTATCAATTTCATCCGGATGTAATATAGGAATATGACTGCCAGGCAGATAATTGCCTTGTTTAGCAGGCGCTGCGTCATAAACACAAGTAATTAGATCTGATTTTACACCCGCATAATTAAGCAATGTATTCCCTTTAGCAGCTGCTCCATATGCACTAATTCTTTTTCCATTCTTTTTTTGCTCAATAAGAAAATCTAAAAAGTCATTTTTAATATTATTCACATGCTCTTGAAAAGAGTTATATGTATCTAAATCATGCAAGCCAAGCTGTTCTTCTTCTAATATAATTTTATTGACAACCGGCGAAACTTCCCTCTGGCAATCTAAATGACAACCATACACTCTCAAACTGCCACCATGTGTCTCCAATATATCAACATTCCATATTTTCAATCCTGCATTTTTAAAAATCTTATTTACTGTGAACAACAATAAATACGAAAAATGTTCGTGATACACGGTATCAAACTGTTTATTTTTGAGTAATTCCATTAGATGCGGGAACTCGAGAGTAATCGTTCCCGATTCTTTTAGTAAAATTTTCATGCCCTCACTAAAATCATTTATATCTGGAACATGAGCAAAGACGTTATTTCCGATAATTAAATCAGCAGATTTACCTTCCTTCTTTAATTGTAACGCTAATTCTTTGCCAAAAAATTCTCGGCAAACCGGGATCTCCTGTTCTTCGGCTTTATCAGCAGTACTTGCAGTTGGCTCAATACCTAAACAAGGAATTTTTTTCGCAACAAAGTTTTTTAATAAATAACCATCATTTGAAGCGACTTCCACGACAAAACTATTTTTAGTTAATCCAATTTCTCGTGTTATAGATTCAACATATTTCTCAGCATGTATGAGCCATTGTTTAGAAACTGAAGAAAAATAAGCATACTTGTCAGTGAAAAGATCTTCTGCAGAAGTGTAGTCATCTGTCTGAACTAACCAACAATTACAACAAACGAATAATCTTAATGGAAATGTTAATTCAGGCTTATTTAACTCTTCACTTGATAAATACGCATTCGATGGAGGCATAAAACCTAAATCCAGAAATTTATATTCAAGGACTTGATTACAATGTCGACAATTCATATTTTAATACCAAAAAATTCAGGTTCGATTAATGTATGGTTTAAATCACGCTCAGATATGTCAATCGGAGGTAAAGGCCATAATATATGTAACAGCGGTTCGTTATAACGGACACCTCTTTCATACTCTAAGCTATAATATTCGGTATGTAGATAGAGCAACTCCGAATCACCTTGTAAAACTTGATAACCATGCGCACACCCTTCAGGGATAACAAGCATTTTATTTTCTGAAGCATCAAGTTCTTCAAAATGATATTTAAGAAATGTCGGGGATTCAGCGCGTAAATCTACAACTACATCCCATACCTTTCCTTTTAAACAACGGACTATTTTCATTTCAGCATAAGGAGGCAACTGATAATGAAGTCCTCTAATTGCACCTACTGCTTTTGTATAAGAGTGATTGATTTGTACGATATCTCTACCTTCTAAAACTTCAGATAGTTCTTGCTTACAAAAAAACCGAGAAAAACTTCCTCGGTGGTCCTTAAATTTATCGGTATCAACTAGAAATAATCCCGAAATGGATGTTTGATTCATTATTAAAGACATGAACTTATCTTTATAAGATTCTCATTTGTTTAGAAGACTATCGTATGATGATATTTCAAAAGATTTGAGTTTCTCTGGCGACATCATTTTCAAAGCTAAAGATCTGGCATTATTCCCCAACTGACAAGCTTTCTCTGGGTTATTAAGTAGCTCCGCTGCTCTCAAAGCCATCTCTGTCCAGTCACCATCAGGAACTAATTCACCAGTCTTACCACTATGAATAATCTCTCCTTGCCAATCATAGTCATATGCGACAATTGGAACTCCAGCGAGACAAGCTTCAGTTAAGCCTCTGCCCATATGAGGCGATAGAACCAAACGCATACCGGGAAGTATCTGCGCAATCCATTCTTGAGTTCGATTTCCAGCAAAATATATTCTATCTTTTATGCCTATTTCTTCAGCCATATTCTGGAGCTTACTTTTCATACTACCATCACCAATAAAAACAAAATTGATATCATGTCCCTCATCAATAAGTTTTTTCACAACTAAAATATTTTGTTCAGATTGTTTCACTTCCTCTAGTCGACTGACCGTAGCTAGGCAATTACCGTTTATACCTAATTCAGAGAATAAATGTTGATAGCCTCCTCTGGCATCTGGTTCAGAAAAATGAAGTGGATAAATCAAGTTACCATATCGAAAGACGACACCCTTACTTGGGTCTGCACCATTACTAATCGCATAATCCAGATTATTCTGATTTGCTCCTGCTACTAAGTCACAACGAGGAAAAACAAACTTCTCAATTAGTTTTTCTATGAATCTAAATCCAATTAATCTTGGAAAAACGGCTTTGCCTGTAGTTCTATATACTTCATCATAATTAAAGCAGACACGTATCGCCAAGGGTACATTTAATACATACGAAAGAAACCATCCCATTAGGCCAAGATAATAAGGATCTCCTATTCGAATCACGTCCACATTCACATCTTTACACATTTTTATTAATAATTTCACCAATCTAATTTGTGCAAAAAAGAGATTGACTGGAGGTAACAAACGTAGAAAACGATTTACTTTGATCTTACCTTCAACAAACATATGTGAATCATCAAGTTTTATAATCTCTGGCTTGCCATAAGAATCGTCGTCCACCTCGAAGAGACCTGCCAAAGGATGAACAGAGATAACATGATTGAAATAACCATCTAATTTTCTGCTTTCAAGTGCTTGTTCAAGCTGTCTTTCCTTAAACATATTCAAAGTAAAAGACATATCTAGAATTAATAATGATTTCATGATTTATCTAACGCTTGATTTAACAACAAAACCTTGTCTTCCACACCCATCACTTATTACTAACATCATGTCTTAGTTTACAAATCATACTGAACCATATATGAGTCAAAGTTTTTATCCACATCATCAAAACTGAGAGAACGGTAGGCTTTATAAAACCACAACATTTGCTTTATTTTTTCAGGAATATATTTTTTTAATAACAAATTAATATTTCCTGTATCTATACTGCTCAACGCTCCGTGAGCAGAGTCAGTATATTTCTTGAGGTTATTGTTATTGCTTTGTGCTTGTTCCCAGCTTTTCAAATAATATATTTGAAAAACATTAATTAGTTCTTCTTTTAATGTTGCTTCTTTATTTTTAGTTAAAATACCCCATGCCAATATTTTTTTATGACTTAACAACTCAATACTTCTTAATCCTACAAATCCTTTCGCTGCATAAACTCTCCTTTGAACATTACCTCCTTGCATAAACAAATATTTCAAATCAAAATATCCTGAAGCGGCTATAGAAGTAAACATATTTGGCGAAAATTGATATAAACCATGATCGCACCACCCAGTTACAGGCAAACAAAAGTTATAGGCACCATTAGTTTTTAACATCCTGAATACATTTGAAAGGACCTGAGGAAAATTAAATATATGCTCAGATGTTCCATAATCAAGAACTGTATCAAAACGATTCCAATATTCTTTTGGCACAGGTTGAGACAAGTCCAAAGTTAAATCACAGCTTTCATAATTTGATACGTCTAAAGAATTAACACTAGTTGCACCGAGTTTGACAAGTAATGGTTCACAAAATCCTGATAAAATAGAGCTCTTTAGCTCATGGTTTAATGACAATTTTTTACGAAATCTTTCTGGTATTGTAATATTTTGGCGACCAAGCGTTAGGGTCTCACCCAAAGAATTATTTTTGGCGTAGGAAGCAAGAAGATGAGTGCTCCAGTAACTAAGTCCCATAATTTAATGTTATATTTATTTTAAAGACGCCTTAGGATGATAAAAAAACCTAAAGACATACGATCATTATTCACAACTAATGAGTTTTAATTTTGTGCACAGAATAGAAAACAGATTAACAGGCCTTAATACTCATCTAATTAACCATCACAACTCTTATATTATTATGCACATATATGCATGGTTTGTTAATCAATTTTTTAGTAATAGATTTTTCAACCTACCCACATTACAACTGGCTAAATAACTCTCTCCATACATTTACATTTTTATGTTTCTATACACTGTCTACGTTGGCAACTATGTCAACTAGTTCCTTTACCTTTGGATGATCAAAACTGATGTTTGGTGTAGCTGGAAATCGCTCGTCTGGCAAAAGCGGATCAGATTTGAAATATTTTTTCATCATAAAGGAATTAAAATGAGACTTCAGCTCACGTAAAACAGGAAAATAGTCAGCAATAATTCTAAAATATTTCCTTGAATCATTTTGTTTTAGTTGGTCAAGTTCTGCTCTGAAAGCATTTTCAACCATGCTAATTGCCGATTTCATTTCGATATTTTTATGCTGTGATAAAATTGACACAGAAACATTCATAATTTTTTTAAATGCCTCTTCATCTTCTTTAAACGACAAGGTTCTATATTTTGCATCAACACATTTTTGCCTTGCCAGATATATTTCATCAAGCATTTTGGTTTTTGATAAAGCTGTTTGGCAAAAAACAAAGAATAATTCAAAGTGACGAACATTGAATTCATAATCTTCTGCACTTCTTGCTATGACTGATAATAGTTCAGTTCTCTGAAGAGCATACCATCCTATTGTTGTCCAATTAGATTTCCCAAGTTCGGTTAGCCTGTCTAAGGGTGTATCTCCTTCTAGCCACCTAGCGGGAGGATTTGGTTTAATGACATCTGCTTTAAAAAGCTTTCCATAAGGTGTAAATTGTTCAAGTTCAAAACTAATGGCATGACCATAAACGACTCCATACGTATCATCGGAATCCAGAAGTTCAACTGCACTTTTAAGCCAATCAAAGAAATATATATCATCATTCGCAGCAAGAAGAACATAAGGGGTCGATATTAATTCCAAAGCTTCTACAACTCTATGCACAAGTGAAGCAGACGGCGAATGATGTAACACGCGAGGCCTCAATTTATACTTCTTTCTGCTAAGTTCCTCCGATATTATTGCGAAATTCTCATCGCTACTACCATCAAGGATCATCACATTAATTCCAACGGAACTAAGCTTCTCATTGTAATATTTAATCAGTCGCAAAAGAAACCATGGTCGATCCTTAGTATGTATTAATATTGTGATTTTTTCCCAATATGACATCTTCTTATTTCTCATTATTTAATAATTTAATAATTCATCCGAGGTTTCTTGTCATAGATGTAAAAAAGTAAATTAGCTGTTTCCTTATCAAGGGTGCGGACAAGCATGTAACAGTAACTACCGCAAGAGAACACATCAGCACCACAAATATTTCACTAATAAGTCCTGATTCCTCAGGCATTATCCAGCGACACGCCATTGCAGTAACGCTTGCTACAATTAAAGGGAATAAGATGTCAACGAAGTACCAGATCCATTTCTCATTGCATAAGATACGGTGATACATAAAATGTATGCCGATAAATACATAGCCAGCATTCAGTGCAACCCAAATCCAAGCTGCACCTATGGCTTCATATTGAGGCACAATCCATAAAATCGCAGGAATGAAAACCAGGACAGTGATACTGTTAATTATTAGTCCCAGTGATGTCCATCCATGTGCAAGTTGCATTTGAGAGGGAATCCACATCAATCCATTTAATAGTGTACCCAATGCCAACACGCTCACAAGTGGAGCCACTTGTTCAGTCAAGTGGGCATCGCCTGTCCAGAACTGTATGAGTTTATCTGCGTAAACCATGAGTATGACTGCTGCAGACCCCATCAATACTGTTACAAGTTGCGCTCCCTGGTGATACGATCTTCGTAAACCAACATCATCACCTTTAGTCAGAAGTTCGGTAAAGCGCGGAAAAAATGCTGCCGTTACCGGACCTGTCAGCATATACAAAGAACCTGCAACCACGCTAGCCAATGCATAATATCCAAAGGTTTCCAATGATAATAAGCGTGAAAGCAAAAGCTTATCGGTTTGAGTAAGCAAAACTCCCAGAGAGGTGATTCCAATCATTCCTGCGGCATAGCGCCATATACTTTTCAAAGCATCCATTGAGAAA
>Ga0209425_10001442_pt1 | contig 27815 bp, 10 predicted proteins | sample COG_05_FD_184749 | JGI IMG/M metagenome (GOLD analysis project Ga0209425, IMG submission 184749) | Pelagic Microbial community sample from North Sea - COGITO 998_met_05 (SPAdes) (version 2) | ecosystem: Environmental > Aquatic > Marine > Neritic zone/Coastal water | place: Helgoland, sampling...
ATTCAAATGTTCTTGCAGTTTTCTTTGCCCATTCATCTGGTACTGCAAGTTGTCCGCCTACTGCTCCTGCAACAACCAGTTTCAATCCGTTTACAGTTAGGGCTCTGTCAAACACTGTACCATTGTTCTCGGCAATCAATGCACCATTGTTGTATTCTGAGTCTAAAGGACTTCCTTCACCATTAATGTTAAGTCCGTCATTATCTAAGAATATTGTAGTCTGTACCCCGTCACCTGTAATACTTTGGCATCTTGCATTTGGATTTGTAGGATTACTTGGATAATCTGGATCATCGATTCTTACACCATTTAAGTATATATTATATTGTACGCCATTTTCAAGTGGTTTACTTAACTCTATACTAATTGTTGAACCATCTAACTCAAATATTTCATCATTGTACGTGTTATCATAACTATCCCAGGTTGAACCAAACCATGCATCTGAATCCCACCCTTGACCCTGCGACATCCCAAAGCTCTTAACTTCTACGCCACCGTAATCAATGCCTGTCATTAACTGGCTTAATTCTTTACCTAATTGACCTTCTTGCGGATTATATAAATTACTAATTCGATCTTGGGCTTGATATAAATCTGGAGAAAGTTTGTAATTAACAACAATTATATCGTTAGCATCTGGTTTATTTGTAAAAGATACTTGTCCATAATATCTTTCGTAGCTTGCTGTAGCATCTAACATGTTGGTATAGGTATATTCGTTACTTAATTGTTCAATATTATTTCTAAATACACTTATATCAGTAATTTTTAAATCAATAGGCCAATTCAAATTAAATTCAAACTGAGATCCTGATGCTGTAAATGTTTGTGTTTGATCAATTTGCGTATATACATATGTTCCTGTAGTTCTATCAAACTTAACTGTAGTAGTAATTCCTCTTACTGGATTATTACCTAGTTCTACACTGAAGGTTGCATCTCTGCCGCCATCTATAAGATTGCCGTTAACTGAGATTACAGGTGTGCTGTAATATCCGCTACCAGAAACAACTACATCAACTTTTGTTACATCGCCTTTTGTACCTAAATATGTTTTTAGAACAGTGCCTGTTCCGCCTCCGCCAGTTAATGTTAATACTGGAGGAGAGGTATAACCTTGTCCGCCGTCAACCGGTTTTACACTAACAATGCTATAGCTACTATTATCTAACCAATTTTTATTAGGATAAGTTTCTAAATCAGTTGTTGTTCCTACTAGTACATCATCAATAACTTTGATATTCTTTGGTAATATTTTACCTTCTATAGAATTATAAGATGCTGGTAAGTCAAAGTCAGTTGTTACTGTTCTTGTAGGATCAATACCTTCGTATGCACTTAGGTATTCTCTAATTTTTGTTGCAAACGGTTTAACTTCTTTAACATATGCTTCGTAGCTAGGTAAATTATCATTATTAAAAGTAATATCTTCTCTAAGTTTTCCGACATTATGCTTGGCTTTAATAAAGCTAGTTTTGAACGCCCAATCTACATATGTTTGTTCTGCAAATACATAACGCAAACTTGCAAAAAACAATTTATTAAATTCAACTAACAATTCATCAATTAAAATATCATCTTTTATTGTGTTTAAAATAATTCTAAGTTCTTTAATTGGTTCACTGTCAAATATTTTAGTATCAAAACTAATTGTATCAAACCCTGTGTTTGCTGCTAACGAATCATATAATGTATTTTTAAAATTAATTGTTCCGTTTTGTCTACCAATAGTTTTATAATTTTGTGTATAATCGTCAGTGTCATTGTTTGATATTTTTTCAATTAACAACCAGCCGCCTGTACCAATGTTTGATATTTTTACAATACTTCCAACAGTATTATCTAAACTTGTCAATTCGTAACTATTGTCAATAAGGTAATCAATATCAGTTGCTTCATTGTATCCTGTAGCATACCAGTCAACATAATTCCAAAATATTCCTACATTGTAAGATTGACTTCTTATTCTATTCCAGATTCTGTTTTCTCTTTCATACAAAGCCCATTTACCTAGCAAAGTTTCATCAGTTTTAACTAATACAGCAAAATTTCGTACAGTTAAAATAGTACTTGAATCATAATATGTTCCTTGTTGTAACACTGTTACAGATATTATCTTACCTGCTCCGTCTATTACTGGTAACAATTCTGCATCAGTGCCGTTGCCTAATATCGAAATAGCAGGTGGATATCTATATCCTTTACCAGGATTAATAATAGTTACATCTGTAATTTTTCCGTCTTTGATTACAGGAGATAGTACTGCTCTTTCAATTTTGTCTGTTCCAACTGTTGCAAGATCTGCTACTGTTTCTACTTCAACATCATATAAATTACTAGCTGTAGTTAATATCGGATCGTTTAACGATAATTTGCTTATATCTTTATCGTCAATAATTAAATTCTTTGTAAGAACAAGGTTTACACGCTCAATAACTTGTTTCAGTGCTTCGTTTTTGTTTTTAAACCAAGACTGCCTAGGCCTATTAAGTGATCCATATTTTTCTTTGTCACTAAGTGTCGGATCTGGTACTACTCTTGATTGTGCATCATATCCGATTAAACTATCAAACCATTTTATAACAACATCGGGATTCGGTTGACTAGTTTCAAGTCCTTCACTAACAATTTGATATTGGTTATGAACATTTTGGTTTTGATTTTTAATTGTCCAAAATTGTATATTAATAGCAACATCTGTCCCTTTTATCAAAGGTTCGCAGTTGTATAGTACAAATTTTTCTGGAGAAATAAGTGCAACAAATCTATGACCTTTTGCTGCGGGGTCTGTGATATATTGTGCAATTTCTCTAGTATCAATTTTTCTAAATTCAACATTAGGAACAATAGTTTTATCTGTTACCCAGAAATAATACATTGTTTTGAAAGTCTTTAGAATTTCATTATAAACTCGTCTTGTTGAGTAAGATGAATCTCCATATAAACTTTTACCGCTATATCCTTTGGCAAATCCAGTTTCAGTATCTGCTTGAGCGTCCCAGGCGCTTGGAAGTATATCTGATTCTACCCATTCGTAAATATCAATTGAATTTCCTTGAAATACTTTGTTCCAAGATTGTGTTGCATACTGAATGCTTCCTTGATAAGGATTAGTAAACTTAGCTGTTGTTAAGTTCCACCAAACCTCACCAACTTGTTTTGTTCCCCATGCAGCTGTTTGATCTTGTATTGCGCCAATATTACTAGAATTAGTATAAACAGCAGGATCAAAATATGTTTTATATGTAAGTTCTTGTTCAGCAGGACCTGCTACTTTACCTTGTATTGGATCTATATAATCGAGATATGTGAGTAATTCATTTTCTTTAATATTATATAAGAATATTTTTTTAATTTTTTCTACATCAACTGTTTTGTTTGAAGATCTATGTGTTTCCCACATTGTAACATCTTGATCTATTCTAAAATCAATAACTTGGCCTTGAGAGTTTTCACTTACCTTAGTTTCTAATCCTACATAAAAATGGTTTTGTTTTGCATGTATATTTCTACCAAATGTATTAACATCTGAATCTGGAATTTGAATAGTTTGTGCAAATAACATTCCATTTGGAGTTTTTTCGTATACAAATACTACGCCAACGTCTTTTCTTCCTTCAACTATTTCTGTAAAAGAATTATCAAATCTAGTAGTATTAGAATCAAATGTAGTTGTTTCAGTTGAATCAGCGTTTCTTGAAGTTACAAATAATTTATTTCCATCATATTGCAATTTCCAACCAAATCTTTCAGCACGTTCGTTGTTAGGACTTTGTAAATCTTGTAAAAACGTAAACACGCCATTAACTTGATGATAAATTGAAACTTTACCTTGATCGGCATTGTAATCATCATTAAATGGTTCTGAAACTGCTATGTACATGCCGTCATCTGATATCGCTATTGCTTTTCCAAAGCCACTAGTTTTATCTGGTGCTTGTATTTCTTGGCCTCTTTCCCAGAAGCCGTTATTTTGTCGGTATACAACAACTTGATTAGGTTTTGTATTATCGTATAATGCATTAGCAATTAGTACGTCACCGTTTTTATTAATATCAAATTCATTTCCAAAAGTTGAAAGTAATCCTTGATCAAGAACTGTGCTTCCGTCTGTACTATCATTAATAACACTAGTACCTGAAGAGTTTGGAATAAATCCAACGTAGTCAATTAAGTCGTCTGTACTTGTCCAGTCAGTTATACTAAATGGGCCTGGTGCAAGATTAGTTTTTGCTACATATAATACTCCGGTTCCACTTACAGCAGGATTTTCTCTGTAAACAATATCTTTAGTAAAATAATTTATACTTTCGTTAAAAACACCTTTGTACTTTTTATTTTTTGCATATTCCCATGTATATGTAATATTATTTTCAGTACCTGTTTTAATAAAATAAATTCTTCCTGGTAATGATTGTGTCTGAGTGCCTTCAGCATGCACCATTGTTCTATATAAACCGTTACTATTTTTTGCAATTTTAATATTGCTACCAAGTTTAAAATTTGACTGTTGTTCAGGAACAGTATATGTACCAATTTCATCATACCTGCCAGGTGCTGATCTACTGTATACTGTGTATAGTCCTTGGTTAGTAAATCCACTTGGTGTTCCTGTTGATTCTGCAGGAATTCTATAAACTTGTTCCCAATCGTTGTTTATACTACTTGGTGGATTTGGTAATCTAGGAATACCTAAAACATCTCCGTCAGTATACATCCAATATTCGATTTCGTTAATATTATCTTCTGCACTTAATGAAATTGGATTTCCGCTATCAAATACTAGCATTTTTCCAATTCCAGCTGGAGTATAGCCTAATGATGTAAATTGTATTTCGCCCATTACGCGATCAATTTGATAGTTTACATCAGGATCACCTGGTGTACCTAAAAATTCTATTTCAGCATTTTGTCCATAATCATCTCCAACACTAAATGAACCTGCTAAATTTTTTACAAATATAGTGGCATTTAAACTGTTTCTTTGATAAAATGTTACTTCAGCTGTTGCTCCTGTTGTTAAATCACGAACTGTATCACCTACTCTTGGCTCAAACGGATTATCTGCTGCATCTGTTTTAGTAAAATCTAAATTAATGTATCCGTCCCATACATCATAAACGTTTCTTGTTGTGTTTGTAGTTGTAGAACTTAATCCTATTGTAGTTAGGTCTTTGAAGTCACCGGTTGTGTATTGCGGTAATTGGTTAACATAAACACTGACTGGGTCACCTGGAGATATAGTATCGCTAAGTGCTTTAGGAGCTCGCATTACATATAAGTTACTTGAAAAAGTATCATTACTTCCGCCTGCTCCAGGAAGCCCTCTATATGTTAACGTTCTTATATAACCAGTAAAAGTATTTTGACTACTAATATCAGTTGTTAAATAATCTAAACTCGAATAGTAGTATCTACCAGTTGGAGTACTATCTGATATTAGATCCCAGTAAACTAATCCGGCGCCCTTGTCAATATTTGTTGTAGATGAAGTTGGTGTATACACCGGTGTGTCAATCCACCAATATCCACCCCAAACGGTTGAAGTATTGACAGGATCTATTGGTCCTTGTTTAACATATTCGCCGATAAAGTCACCGTCGTCTCTAAATAAACTATCGCTAGTATTAAATGTACCGTTTACGTCTCTTAGATATATTAATAGTTCAGCGCCTACTAATTTAGTATATTCAACTATACCAGTAGCAACCGGAGTTTGTAAAACATCTCCTATATCAACAGAGGTTGTGCTACTATTAACATATAAAACTTCGTCAATTTTCTTTTGTATTGTATGTTCTTGACTTAAAAATGCATCTGTGATTACTGAATGACTTCCATTAAATGGAGCTCTTGCTGTTAATGCTGATAAATCTTGGTTTCCGTATGTTATTGAATTCCATTGCAATCTTACCTGATCGTTTATTCCACTACCTTCATACAACGAAAACGGTGCTCGAACAAGTATATGGTTTGTTGGTAAACCATTAAATGCAAGTAAGTTATTATTAGGATCAATTGCATAATCCCCAATAATTAATGCCGGAATAAAATCGGTATTATTATTTTGCAAACCTGCAGCTTGAATATTTTCAACAACTGAACTAAAACTATTAAAAACAATATTGTCTTCTTCGCCTTGAATATCTATTTTGGCACGCCATAGTCCTTGGTCTTTTCCTACTATACTATTTTTGGGATAATCAACAGCTGATTGAAATGCTCCTGAATATTTTGTTTTTACATTTGAAGCATTAGGTGAACCAACTACAACATATTCACCGTCTGGACTTATTGCTAGGCCGGCTCCAAATCGTTGTCTATCGTTACCAAACTTAAAAGGTTCAATTGTTTGTGTTAATGTGTATGTTAATGCATTAGTCGGCCTGTTATATACATAAACCTTTCCGTCAGCGTCATCTGGTGTACTTACTAATAATGTAGTATTTCTGTCATCAACAGCTATTGCTGTTCCAAAGTTTGATCCGTTGTTTACCCATTTACCAGTTTTGAAGGTGTGTGCTGTAAAACTTGACGAATTTGTTGGTATAGTTAGGTCAGCGTCATCATATAATTGAAACGATGATGATGTAATAGTTCCGCCAACATATTTTGAAGTACTGTTAAGTTCTACAGTACCTTCTATTCCACTAAACGTTATTCTATCATATTTTGATAATTTATGAAATCCTTGATTAAAAATAGTAGTACTAGCAACATCTAAAGTAATAGATTCAATATTTCCGTATGCATTAGATACTGGATTATTAATACGCTGATGATCAACAAATGAATTAGTATTCTTATATACTGCCCATTCGTTGTCGTCTGTTATTGAATCAACCCATAACAAATCGTTACCATGTAAATTTGTTTGTACAATTTTGTTTGCTTCAACAACATTTGTTGCTCTAACTTTTAAAAATACTGTTATATTACCAACTAGGTCACTATCTTCAGTAGTTTTTGGATCGTCAGTTTCTACAGTTATAACATTGTTGTTTATACTATCAATCTTATAAAATCCGTCAAGGTTAAGACTTGTACTATCATTATGTATAGCATTAATACCAATAATATCACCTTTTACAAAATCTTTAACATTTGTGTCTACTGTAATGTCAAATGTTGCTTCACCTTTTCCAATTTGGTTTATTACATAAGGAGTGTCAACATGTTTATACACTGTCCAGTCTTTATCTTGATTTCCAACCCAAATATATGCATTTTTTGCAATATCAGCAAAATTAAAGTCAAGTATGTTTTCGTAGTTGGTTACTATTCCTCTAACATCTTGTTGATTTACATATCCTGCATTTTTTGTGTAACTGTCAAAAACATATTTTCCAGGCAATGGTTTATGATCATAATTTTTAGATTTTTGGTAAACTTCATATGGTTTAATTCTATAAATTAAATCAGTTTCTTCACCAGTAGTTGAATTTACTAGTTGTATAGGCTGTGGCACTAGTCTAAACTTTCCTTCGTCTAGTCTAAAAATAACATCGTCAAAGCCTTCGCTGGCTCCGTATTGTCCATCTTTAATAGCCCATTCTTCGTAAAACTCTAAACTATCCTTGTCGTCACTTGCAAGTGCATCAAACAATTTAGTAAGAGCATTCTTAGAACCTTTGTCTTGAATAAATCCTTGATAAAATTTGTATTGACTTACATCATCGTTTACAATGTTTTGTAAATATTGGCGTTTTTGATAACCAATTAAATGCTGTGCCATTTTTTGCTGTTCAACATCAAAGTTATCTGAATCTAAATCATAAAAATCAGCAAATTGATTTGTTTTATATTCAAAGTTTGCATAAAGGCCGCCTTCCGGTTTTTCCGAAAGTACGTTCCAATTCTTTGCATCAAATATTTGTGAGCCAGGAACTTTCTTAGGAGCACTATAATAAAATTCTTTATTTTTAACAACAGCACCAATATTATAATCTTGCCATTGCTCCCATTCTACAATATTAGGTTCGTCAAATATAAAACCAGGGATATTTAAACTTCCATCCCAGTCTGTTGTTCTATATCCTAGTATTTTTATTCTTTCTTGTCTATATCCTGGTTGCTGATCAAATATTACATCGCCAAAAACTGTTGCGTTATCAATAATAACCACATGTTCTTTTTGTACTAAGGGTAACGATATAAAATAAATTCCGTCTGCTGTATTTTTTGGACCTATGCTAAATTCATTAGGCGATCTTCCAAGATTTGCAAAATCTTCTACAAGTTTTTGTCCATCTGCTTTGAATAATCCGTAACCATAAAATCCGTCAAATATATTATCGACCATCGAATAATTAGTTGTTATTTTAATTTGTTCTGCTCCAGGACTTAGTGTAATAACACTACCAGCAGCCCAATTCTGTGTAGTCCAGAATAAAAATTCGTTTACACAGTGTCGCCAGTCAAGAACTACTTTATTATCGCTTTGGAAATAATCAAAAATAAATCCTTGGCTTTTTAAATATTCTCCGTATCCTAGTAAAAAATCTACTACGTCTTGTATCTCGGTTAATAACGTACCATACGGCATTTCTTTAATTATAGTATCTGTAAATTGTTTTCTAATAAAAGCTTCTCTTCCGCCTTTTAATGGCAAAGCAGCTAATTTAGCAAACTGAGTTTCATCAAATGTTTGTGTACTTTGGTGTTGGGTTTTTGTTCTATAGTAAGAGCCCTGGTACTCAACATTTTGACCTGCAACATATGTTTTACCACTATTCCACACAACATAGTTTTCACTTATTCCACCAATATTAATACTTGGATCGTTTTGTTTAGATACCGCACTTAAATATTTAAATATAGTATTATTAGGACTATACCCTTTAATTACATACCCATCTGTTCTGCGTTCAATAATTACACCACTATATTCTACAGTTTTTATAGGCGAGCTTGTATTTAAAAATATTTGATAATTTTCATTTGGAACAAAAACATTACCTTCATTAGTTGGAGTTCTACTGTCAAGTATCAATTTAAACTTTTCTATGTCAGTAAATCCTGCTAATTTAAAACCTATTTGATTATCAATACTAGTAATATTTTCTTTGTATTTTTCATAATTCTTTAAGACATCACCGGCCATATAAGAAGCTACGTAATTTACTAATCCGCTTGTAAAAGTTTGCGTAGCATCAGTTGATGTACTTGGAAATACTAAATCTTTTAAATTGATTCTTTTATTAGTAGGTTTGTATACGATAGAACCTGCACTATTACGAACTTGGTTAAATCTATCAAATCCTGTAGAAAATATTAAACTTGGTTTATTAATTATAAATGCCTTAATTATACTAAATGCATAATCTGAGCTGTTTCTCCAAGCAGATTCTACTGGGGCGCCGTCTCCAAACACGAAACTAAAATCTATTGTGTCGGGTTGGTAATTACTAATCCAACCAATACTTAACGGAGGTAAAAGATTCCCTGATTCGTCTGATGGTATATTACTTAATAAATTTGGTCTTTTATATTTGTTTAAAATCTTATATTTTACACCCGGCTGTCTAAGAATACCATTTTGTAAATCAGTCCACATTAATAAATTATCTTTAGTATATGGTGCTGGACCATATTGTGTTTCCCACCAACTAGGTTTTATTGTAAGTCCTAGCATTTCCCAAGGATGAGTATGTGGACGATCTGTATCAAATGCCCTTTTATAAATTTGTCTCCAAAATCCTGGCAAAATATTTCCGCTTGGTGAATTTGATTTACTATAATTAAATGTAAATGTATTTGTTCTTTCAAAGAAGTTATGTAAAGTATAATCTGTATCTATAAATTTACTCCAAGATAAGAAGTTACTTAATATTGACTTATTAATTTCACTAAACGATACTCCAGTTTGTCTGTATTCTCCAGGAACTAAATCATTTATATCTAAAAGTGTTGTATCATATTTTATTTTAATATTATTAAAAATTCGTTTTTCTAATTCTAATAACAAATCATCTCTATAATCGTTAAAAGCAACAAATCTGCTACCGTCATGTCCTTGAATAAGTGAAGTTGTTGTTAGGTATGTATCATCACTATATAACATTGGTTCGTACGCAGGGTAAAGACCTAATTTAGTAGGTGTTGGAGGCACATAACTTCCGTTAGTAGTTTCGTATTCAAAAATGTCTATTACATCATCTTGTGCTTTTGTTGCTGTTACAACAGCAAATCCATCACTATTAAATGTGTAATCTTTATTGTACACTAATTGGATATTATTTTTGTAAACACTAACAGCTTTTTTTGATAGTGTATTATTATCAAAAACTTGACTTAAAGCAAAAAATGTCTCGTCAGCATCTAATATAGTATATGATAGCTTTTTAACAGCACCAGTTGGTACCATATCACTAAAATAAAATGGCATTTCTTTATTTTTTACACTATTAATAGTTTGTAATATATTGTCTACATGATCTTTAGTTGTGCCTTGAAACTCAGAATCTAACGCAACTTGCAAAAATTCTCTTTTAAATCTATTATATTCAGTTCTTGCATAATCTAACGATTTTATAATATTACTATCCTTATCAGTTATATGATAAAGAGATAAATTCATAGGAGCACTATGCTGTAAAAATCTTCTTCCTAGATCTGACAAGTTATTAAGATCTCTTAAATTACCAACTCCTGGGAAAGTACCGGTAAAGTTATCTAAATTTTCAACAATAGTACTAACATGATCGTTAACTTCTCCTAATGTAAATTCTTTAAGATTTTCATTCTTAGGATTTCTTTCTAATGACGATGGTATCTCATAAAACCCATTGTCGTTTTTTAAAGTTTTAGATTTAGTTTTAATAACTATATCATCATTAAGTGTGAGGGTATTATTAAAATTTATTTGTGCATTATTTTGAATATTAGTTGTAATAGTATAATCAACATTTTCAAATTGTAATTTATTGTTAAGGTAAACTCTTACCCATAAGTCGCTTAATAGTCCGCTATTGTTATATACATCAATTTCAAATCCGGTTGTTGTGTTATCAAAAACATACTGTCGAATAACTGGCTGTTCTGATAATGTTGTAACTTTTTTCCAACCACTTATTGTTTCAAATACATTTAGATCACTATACTTTCTTAAAAATCCAATATCTGTATTAACTGTAAAAATATCATTTTCATTAGTATACGTCATAGTATCTTGAAGAATGTCGTAATTAAAAACAATATCTCCTACATTAGAGATACTACGGTAGCTTAAAGGAAATCCTAATTCGGTGTCTGCTGATCCTATTCCTTGCTTATAACTAAACAATTTGTTGCCACTAAATGTTGATGCTTCGTATGTACTAGTATCTGAATAACTTTTTCCATTACTGTCAAAAATATCAAATAACGGCGGTTGATTAGTATTTGTTTTTTGTTGTGTTTCCTGCCAAGATCCGTTTTGGAAATATAGCATTTTACCTTTAAACACATTACCGTTTAGTGCAAGTACAGTTTCATTTTCTTGAGGAATACTATCAGCAACTTCTTTAAGTGTAATTTGATTGTTGGTATTATTTCCTCCTGCAAATTTAATTATATCTACTTCAAAAATTCTTCCTTTTACAAGTATGTCAGTATCTGCTGTAAATAAAATACGCATACCTTTAACAATATCAATTCCGTCAACGTTATATCCTATTCCGCCTTCGATAGTACTAAAGACGTCTGTAGTAAAATTGTCAATTAAGTCAACATCTTTTTTGATTTTTGTACCAAAATTATGTAATTTGATATCCGCTTCAAATTCGATAATTGGTCTTTTTGCACGTTGTAGTTGATCTAATTCGGAAGGTTGATTATTTTGTTCTGCGCTTGTTTCAATTACATTTTTATGAAACCATCTATTATATCTAGCCCAGAGGTTTCCGTCTTTTGCTGAACGATTAATAACCAAATAATCTTTCTTAGTTGGATAACCAATGGCTTCGCCGAATGGCAATCTATCAAAACCTTCGGCATCAAACTCTATTTCAACATCGTCGGTAAAATCTGTTGGAACATTAAGATTAGTTTCTGGTATAAGTTTAATTTTGTCGCCAACACCTTCTACATAAAATGCACCTTCTGCATAAGAAGCTGGTTCAACTTCACCAGTAAAAAATACTTTCATTCCGTTTGATAAAACAACATCATTGCTTGCTTTATAAGTTTTTTTTCCAAGTATTTCTTTTTTGACATCAATAAAGGTTGCTTCACTTATATCTTTAACAACAATAGTTCCGCTTGCCTGTAAATCGTTAGATGCCATATAATAAAGTATATCCGGTGTATCAGTTCCAAGCTGTAACGTGCTTACACCCTTTTCTAAACCTTGTACGCTTACTCCTTCTAAAACAAGTATACTAGAACTATCTAAATCAAATCCTTCATCTAGAGTCTTTTTAGTTTTAATTGTAAACGGTAAATTTGGTGTGTCAATATCAAACTTATATGTAATTCCTCTATATAATGTTATAGTAGGATTATTTGTTAATCCGTCTGGACTAAAGATATATGTATTATTATCAGCATTATCGCCAATACGTACTGTATATGTACTTTCAACATCTATTGTATTACCTGGCAACCCAAAACTTTGCGGACCGTTTGGTAACCAATAATATTCTCTAAAATTAGTAAGTTTATCCCAATCAACGTGAGGATCCCAAGCATAGTATTCTTGTTGATTTAATACACTGTGATCGCTTGTGCCTTTGTTAAAACTATCAAGTTGGTTAATATAATCATTATAATCTTTATAAAATGTTACATTGCCTAAATTGTCTTTTACAATACTTGCTGGTTCTAATTGATAATTTTCTCTAGCTGCACTTACATCAGATACGTAATTATCTGTAGAGGAAAAAGCCTTTGCTGTTTTTCTTCCTACATAACCGTTTAATTTTTCAACTACACCAGGCTGTATAAGCTGGTCCATTGTGCTTGCTAAAAACTTTTTATTCGCAGGAGTTCGATAGTACTTTGGTAAATGACTTGCACTTTGTCTTTTACGATTTTCGTTACCACCTGGTAACGGTTGATCTGATTGATCGTTGTTATATGCCATTAGTAGCCTCCTCCGCCACCGCCTGAGCCGCCTGAGCCGCTTGAACTGCTTGAACTGCTAGATCCGCTTGAACTACTTGTGTAATTTGGACTACTTGTACTTGTGTTTAAATTAGTACTTGTTATTCCAATATTACCTGTAGTTGTTGCTGTAGTAGTAATTGCGCCTTCTGCTTTAAGGCGTGTAGCTGTGACATTATCAATTATTGCCACATCAGTTACTGTTGCTCCGCTAATAAATATTTCATCTGATTCTGATTTTATTTCAAAAAGACTTCCAAACGTTTGATCTATTTGTTTTGGTACAATTACAAAAGTAACAATATTTGGTGCAAGTTGTTGCATCACATATGCTGTTAGTTCTGTAAAATAAAAAGTTTCGCCAAAGTCCCAATTATCTAAAGCAAAAAATTCGTTTATTGCACTTATTACTCTTGATTTTATTTCATTGTCGTTTATAACAATATCAGGATTTTTTACAATTTTAAAATCTGCTTGGAATTCTGCATCTGCCTTTGTTCCAAATAAAATTTTGTACTTTACTGGATGGTATATAATTTCATCGCTTAACGATTTAATGTTATTCAAGTTTGCACCGTAATTTAAAAATAAATTATCACTACTAGGTGCTAATGGTTTAGTATTTGTAATACCATCTAAGTATTGTCTAAAACTATTATCATATGATCTTGTTAGTAAATAAGAATCAATAATATTACTCACACTAGGATCTATACGTGTACTTTCGTCTGCAGCATGAACATAATGAAATTTAATATTATCTCGACCAATTTGTGCTCTATACTTTTGTGAAATATTTAAGTTGCTTGTGGTTTTATCAAGTATTTCAAAAATATTTTCATCTACATAATAAAATATTTGTCCATCTGCATATAATGTAGTAGACCCTAAACTTGCTTTATTTTGAAGAACAACAACATTTAATACACTATTCGGTTTATAGAACCATTCTTCAACGCCGTCAATACTTGTAACCTTTTCAGAAAATATATATTTTTCTAAAGGGTTGTTTGTCTCATTAACAATAACATCAAACAAGTCTGGATCATCAACAACTCCGTCATCGTCAGCATCAAAGAAACTAACTTGGACTTTTTTACTGTTTACATAACCTTCTGTATCTCTATAATCTTCTACAATTTCCCAATCATAATCAACTGTATAAGGAACCGGATTTGATGTCGGATCTTTTTGGTTAATACTTAACATACTAATTTTATCTTTAATAATTTTACCAGTTCTATTATTATAAACTTTATCACTATTATCAAAATAGAATCTAACTTCTTCATCACTTTCAAACAAGTATCTAGATCCTCTATATGTAACCGTATACGTTTCGCCGTTTGTTTCAAACAATAACAGCCAACTTGCATCTAATTGCTGGTTAGTATTATCGCCTGCTTTACCAATACTAAATTCACTTGCACTATCTAAATTAGTAGAAGACACTAGTCTCCACTCTCCTAAATTTACATCAAACCTTAAACCAAAAGTTCTATAAGCAAAAATTTGATCTACAAGTTGTGTTTGAACTGATGCTTGTATATCATTAGCAATTCTAGGAATAATTTGAGTAAGTTTTGCGCCTTGTGGAATTATGTCATTTATTAAAACTGGTCCTGTACCATCATCTGCAACCACTGTTCCGTTACCTTCAGTGCTTACAATCTTTGCCCATAGGTAATCAACTGATCCTGGATGGTCGGCTGCGCCGTCCATTATTTTATTATTATCAGTCTTCATAAAATGCTTGCCTGTTGGAGCAATAAATTTAAGTAGTGTTCCTGCTCGCATTAATTTTAATGTACTAGCTGTAAAAGTACCTAATTGTTGTCTAGTACCTGCAGCGTTTGTAAAATAACCAGTATTTTGATTTGCGTCAACTGTACTACTATTCCATACTAGTCCTAAATCGCCTACTAGTATTTTTGGAAAATTAGTAAGATAATAATTTTTAATTTTCCTGTTTTCTAAAACTGGTTGTATAACGTTTGCTATTGCACCCTCAATATCCGTTTTAGTAACAAAATCAAATCCAACCTTTGTATCAATAAATTCTCTTGTTAAAATTCCGTCTACAGCAAATAAATTTGTTTTACTATATCTACCAGTTGCATCGACAAGATCTAAATATCTACTAATTCCGCTAGATGTTCTATTAACACTTTTTACTTTAATAATTTCTTGGCTTGATGTAAGCGGAGCAATTTGGTAATCTTCTGCTGTTACCATTCTATTCTGAGTGTAGTAATTAGATGGAGCATTACGCTTAATACTTGCATTTGTTTCGCTAATACTTGCATTGTCTACTGTATACTTTAATTGGAATACTAATGAAAGACTTTCGCTTTTTCCTGATTTGCTTACATATGGAATTTGTATACTAATACCACGCATGTCTTTTGGATCAATTACTAACCTTTGATTTTTACCAGTTCGATAATATACTTTAAAATTTCCCTGCGGTAAATTGCCAAAAGTTCCATCTGAAAATATTAAACTAATTCTATCATTTGCTCTAGTAAGTACACTGAATATATTTCTGATACTTTTACTTAGACTATTATAAACTACATTGTTACCTTCAACTGCTTGAACTTTTGTCCATAGTTCTTGTTCTAGTCCAAAATCATCTACTGAATATAACCAAACATCTGAATTGTTAACATTAGTTGCATCAATTGAAACAACTTGATTAGAGCTTGGTGCATCAACAATAAAAGATCCGCTATCTAATGCGCCTTGTCTAAAGTGACAAAAATATCCACTATTAGTACTACTAGGCCCTTTGCCATCATTGCGATATAGAAATGCAAAATTGTTTCCTGGATACGGAGCTTCTTCTTCTATTGTTCCGTTGTTTACATCAGTGCTTACAATTTCAAATCTACTAGTACTACCACTTATATTTTTGTTAAATCCAAAAACAGGTACTCCGGTATTAGTACTACTAAACCTATATTGCTCTGTTGGAATATTATTTACTGTATCTTTTTTAACTGGTCTGCCTACAGGGTTATTAACTGGAAGAGCTGCATTTAAAACTTTTGTAAATTGTTCTTGCCAATTAGCATTACTAGGATCATTCCATATAATTGTTTGATTTTCTAAATTGATTGCATTACTATCTCTAACACTTTCAGTTGTACTAACACTTTCAATTTTAAGTAATCCGTTAGCTGACTGATTACGCTTTGGATTATAAGACAGTGTACGTGCAAGACGGAGAACACTTTCTCTACGCTCTGCAAGTTCTAAGAAGTTTTCACGTGCATTTAAGTCTGTACGGAAAGCAATATTTTGACCAAGGAAAGCAATCATGTCAATTAATGCAAGGTATTCCGAACTTTCAATATAATCGTTAAAATCTTCTGGATAATTTTGACGTAGATAATTTATCATTGTTCTACGTAAGTTGTCAAAGTCATAAGATTTGAAATCAGCGTTTCTATAACTTTGGTAGATACGCTTCCAATCTTCTGCTACTAGTAATCTATTTTGTCTATCAGTCGAGGACATATTTGGCTTTCCTTTATTATACAGTATTTATCAGTCTTGATTAACTACGTATATTATTAGGTATTTAGAAATCCGTTATTTTGATCAAAAGTTAGACGCATATTTTCAACAATATTATAAGTTAAAAATAGTACTTCTGCTTCAATCTGTAGTCCACTTTCGTACTCATCTACAGTAACTGAATTTACATTTATTCTTGGATCGTAATTAATAATTTCTGTTACATTATCAATAATAATTTGTTTTAACTGCTCAGTCATTGGTTCGTGTAAAACGTCCCAAATAATTGTTCCAAAATTTGGATTAGATAATAATTCACCCTGTCTTATATGAAAATGATTGATAATATCTTGTTTAATAAGACTAAAATCATATAGATTAAATCCGTTTTGATCAGGATCAGTTGTACTAAATCCTTTATAAGTTTTTGATCCTATACCGTAATCAGGTTTTTTATTAGATTTAATATTAATATCTTGATATAATCTTTTTTCTTGTGTGCTCATAACGTATTTACCTTGTTAAAATGGTCCCTGTGTATCAGTAAGAGAAGCTGTTCCGGGGCGCTTTGTAGTGCCTCCAAATTCACCTTCTTGCGAATTACCAAATCCATTATTGTCATTAGTAGTATCAAATTCACCACCTTGTGCGTTGCCAAACCCGTTATTATCATTATCAACTAGTGTAGCATTTTTGTTTTCAGCAGCTGCTTCTTCATTTGCCCTGTCTTCATTTGGATTGCCGCTTGCAGCTGGAACTTGACATTGCTTAAATGTATCTTCAGGATTTTTCTCTTTATTTTTATCATCACTAGTAGCGTTTGCTTTACCTTCTTCTATCTTTTTAGGATCGTTATCTGTTTTTTCAGGAGTGTGTTCTTGGGGATTCTTATTTTCTTGTCCTGTCCAAGATCCTCGCTTAGGTACTCTATTTGGAATCGGCGCAGCACCTGCTTCTGCCGCAGCAGGACCATTCATATCAATTCTACCGGCTGTTTCTTTATGTGCTGCAGATTTAATATTACTTGAACCAGCACATGTAAGCATGCCATCTGCCCCTACTTTTACTGTCCAATTAGCTGCTGTTTCCATTGCCATTTGATTGCCTGCTTTTATATTAATATTTTGTCCTGCTTCTAAATTAATATTTCTATCTGCTTTAAAATTAAAGTCATTTTCAGTATGGATACTAATACTATCTTTTGAATAAATGTCAATTTTTCCGTTAGCTGTCATTTCAATCCAGCTATCACCACTACCGTGTGCAATGTATACCAAGTCTTCTGAATTATGTAATAATATTTGATGTCCAGTTCTGGTACGAATTCTAAACAATTCATTAAACGGTTTTGTAGGATCACCGCCGTTTGGTATACTAGCATATTCGCTAGGTGAAGTTTTTGCAGATCCTTTTCTAAAAAGCGTAGGATCACCGTCATCCATAACTAATGTTGTTCCTGTTAGCCTGCTTGCTTTTATATCTATTGCATCAATTTTTCCGCCGGATTTTACTGTAGGTTTTCCATCACGTCTATCAACTGGCCCAGGACTACTCCAACCAAATACCATACTAGGCAAATCTCGTCTGGCACTAGAAGTAGTTGTTCCTCTAACAGGATCGTCTGCTAATCCGTTGTTATCTAAAACAGCACATGCATCAGCATTACATGGCTTTAAATATTGTGTAGCGTTTGATCCGTTAGCTTCTTCAGTTTTTTTATTATACTCGCCGACTGGTCTTGCTTTTGTAGGATCTTCTTTGTTAAACTTAGTACTTGCGTTTCCAGGAACCATAAAGTTCATATTTTGATCTTGTATACATCCTATCCAATATCCTTTACCTCTGTTTCCTTCAGCAAATATTACTAATACCTTAGTACCAATATCAGGTGGTACAGCCCAAAAGCCATAACTTTTTTGTGTGTAGTCATATCCTTCATTTTCGCTTACACCTGAAAACGGCGTAACTCCATAGAACGGACTAAGATAACTTACTGGAACATATTCGCCGGAAGATTCTGAGTTACCTTCGCTACTGGTTTTTAAAAGTTCAACCTTTACTGATCCCATATAATCTACGTCAAGATGTTCTCTAACAATAGCCACATATGGTCCCGGACCTTCTAATTGTTTTGCCTGTTGTTTGACGTGGGGTGAACGTGTTTCTTTAGCCATTACTGTGGACCTCTTCGATCAGTGTTATAAACTGGTGGTTTTCCTTTTCCAGCACTAGGAGCTGTTGTTGTATCAAATTCGCCGCCTCGTCTGTTACCAAAGCCATTATTGTTATTAGTAGTATCAAATTCACCACCTTGGGAGTTACCAAATCCGTTATTATTTCCGCCAGCGTCAGTTGCACTAGTGTTTGAATTCGAACTTTCAAGATTACCTGTAAGTGGATTAGTTTCGGTTTTAATTAATTGCTTTTTAGGATCATCAGTTGTAACCGCTCCTGTATTGTCTTTTGTAGCTACCTGGTTAGTATCTGATTCTTGTTTTGGCCTACGCATTGTCTGTAATGTTTGTGTAAACTGGCCTGCTGAAAATTTATTAGATACAAATAATACTTTATATAATCCGCTAAATTTTCCTACAGGTGCTGTTCCGCCTCCTGGAAATGTCATATAGTTTCCTACATAATCAATAGGTGTCCTAAAATTTAGTTCAATATCAACTTCACCGCTTTGATAATCCATTGTACCATCTGAAGTTAAGTTCGTTGATGGGCCTATGCCTGCACTGTAATTGCCCATTCCACTATCAGCAATATAGTAAGGATCTCCCCATATTTCTAAATCAACACTAAGTAAGTCTACGGGTGCATTTACCAAAGCTTCGTTAAAGTTTGCAGCAACAATTGACTCTGGATGTATCATAACTCCGCCTGTATCTGTTGTATTGCCTTTGTTGACATCAGCTTTTACAGGATCAGCATTTATAGAATTTCCATCAGCGTCAGTAGTACCAGTTGCAGCCGGTTTGTTATCTGCATTTACGCCTCCACTAGCAGATGTTTTTGCATCAGCTGTTTTTTGACCAAAGTCACCTGCAATACTACTAAAGAAAGCGGTGTTAAAATTTATATCAAAATTAATAATATCGTCATTTTGTCCTGTATAGATATAATTGTATTCTTTTGATGCTTGTGTTTGTAAACTTTCTAATCCTTTTGATGCTTCTGTTGGACTTCTAAAATTACTGTGATGTACTTTATACGGAACAACTCTAAAAACAAAAATCTTTGGTGGTTGTCCAGTTTTATCTATGTTTACAAGATCGGAAACATTATAAACATTAGTTTCAACTCTATACCAATCAAGCATTCCGTTATTATCTGGTTTTTGATCAACAACACTTCTTCCAAATTCACTTACTAGTATTACATCTTCAATAATTTGTTCTATTTTCTTTCCGCTACTAACTGTCATCATTCGTTGATCAGGATTGCATTGTACTTTACAACGATCTATTTTTCCTTTTTCTTCTTCGCTTTCAGCAGCAGCTTGTTTGACCATAGTTTTCTTGCCAACATCATTTTTTGATTTTACAATCTTTGAATTTCCGATATTGTTTATGTTTTTTGGATCATCTGCATAATCTCTTATTGTTTCTCCAAGATCAGATCTTTTTACACTAATACCTAGTTCTTTATCTAATGCTGCTTTGAATTTTTCAATAGGCATGCTTTTTTCTTGCACAGCTATTGCAGACTCATATAATCTCTGTTGTTGTTCTTCAGTAAGTTCACGTTTAGGTGTTCCAGAGCCGCTATCGTTGCCTTGCGTTGTTGCTGATCCTTCATCTTCAGATGCAGCAAATTCAACAGATTCCTCAGCACTAGATTTTTTAGTAGGAAACATAACTATATACTGATTACCTTTGGATTTGTTTTCCTGTTCAACACCTTCAAGTTCTTTTTCATTCATGTTTGTAGTTAAACTATCAAACCCCCACTGTAACATTTCTGCAACTGTTCTGCCTTCAAAGGTTATATCGTTTCTTGTAGACTGTGCCTGATCTGTTAATGCTGTTTCGTGATAAGGAATAGCACTTACAGCATATTGGCTTCCGCCTTCTGTAACTTCAAATTGTATGTCAGTAAATTTTAAAGGAAATATGCGCCTTGAATTAGGTATACTAATTGGACGGTTTCCGGCATGTCCTTTAAATTCAACACTTAAACAAAAAGGTGCATCAATATAATTTTTATGACCTGCACTCAAAGCTGCAATCTGCAATGCTTGTAAAAATAATCCCATACTATATGGTTCTTGTACTTTAAAACTTAAAGATAGTGCATTTGTAGATCTTGTTGCAGGATTAGGTGCTATTATAGTTTCTATTTCAACATCGTCTATGAAATATTCTGTTTTTCCGTTTATTTCATATATAGTTTTACTTCCAACTAGCGGTTTTCCTCCTCCTGATTTAATAATTGTAATCATAGGATCAGAATATCTATAAGTTAAGTCAGGAAAATTTAATTCAAAGTCTGTTAAACATCCTAGTGTAAAAACATAGTTGTAACTTGAGAACGGACTAAGAATATTTTTTTGTTTTCCTAGGCCTCCCATTAATCCTCCAAAGGCTTGAGCAATTCCTCCAAGCCCTCCGCTAAGTAAACTTGCGCCTCCTGCAAAGCTAGGAAGTTTGCTATTCAATACTTGACTAATTCCGCCTTGTGCAAGATCAAGTGAGCCTAGTGCTGGTCCGGTAATTCCGTTTATAGAATTAGGCAGATCAAGTGTGGCGCCTCTAATTTCTGACAACGCACCTTCGACGGCACTTGCAACACCGCCTACTGTAATTTTTCCGGAAGTTTCAAATTGTGTTGCAACTTGTGAAGCCGCATCCGCGCCAGTTTGTGCTAATTCTTTGCCTTTGGCCTTCAATCGTTCTGTTATATTTTGTATATTAGATGAAGACATTTATAACCCCAACAAACGCTTGAGTGATGGGCCTTTTGGTACAAATATTTCTGTTCCTGCTTCGAAATCAAAAACAGGATCTTTTAAAATTTCAAGATTGCGTTGTGCATACACCCACCACAGATCTTTGTCACCATACATATCAAATGCAAGCAAATCAGGTCGATGTGTATATTGAACTTGTATAATATAAAGTACATCGTCAGGTTCGGCTGGTATTGGTCTTATTTTTAGTACATCTAAATATTGGCCAGAAACAAAAGGTGTTTTATAATAAGGACTACTCGGTGAATACATTAAATAAATCCTCCTTTGCCTTTGGCATAGCCGCCTTTAACAAATGTATCTAAACTAAATTTATGAATTTCACTTCTTGAATAAGTAGGTTGTGCAACAACTGTAATAGTACTTCTTGTAGGAGCATAAGTGTTTATCTCAGGACAATATATGTAGTCAACATCTGTTGGTAAATCAACTGAAAAAGATTGTATTACACATGGAACATTTTTAAAAACATAATCTCCATATCCGTTTAGCAAAATAATCGGGGGCGGAGCACCTTGATTACTTGTTGAACCATATGCCATTTTTGTAACTGAACGTAAATATTGTACAGCCGCCGCCCAATACAATCCTTCAGCAGCACTTTCAACATAAAATTCGCCTGAAATCTGTAACGCATCAGGTTGGCTACTTTGGTATATCGGAAAAGGATAATTACTATGTGTAGGTTTCATCATACTATATTGTGCAGAATGTTGGAATATAATACTAGGAGTATAAGGAAAAATCATACCTTGTGTTTCATTTAATTGAGCTTGGAGTACACCATCTAAAGACATGCCAACTGGGATACTTAAACGCATACGCCAATCACCAGTATCATCTCTAGACCAACTAGCGGTGCTACCGCCGCCGAATATACCAGACAGTCCGTCTATAGGTATACCAAAGCCTCTGATAGCACTCATTATTCCACCAACACCGCCAGAAGCAATATTTTCTATAGTTTGTTTGACGCCATTTTTTAAAATACTTGCGCCGACACCGATAGTTTCACTTCCTAGTGCATTGGTTAATGTTTTAGAAGGTGCTTTTGAATTTCGATTTTGAGAACCTGCACTTGTATTTTGTTGACTAACCGGAGATGTAACGTTATTTGCTCTAGTTCCGGGGCCGTCTTGTCTACCTGACATATGTAAAGTCTCCTAGTAATACTAATACTATTATTTAGTTGACTTTATTAACAGAGTATATTATAATGTAACTACAATTGGAGAAAATATGAAAAGAGTAAATTATTTAAACAACAAGGATATCTTAAAAGAAATCCATAAGTCGAAATCTACATTTTGTAGCTATGTTGATCCTACGTATGCACAGTACGACATAATCTTACCTAGTGTTGATAAAATTAATATAAGGACTGTAGCTGAAGCAAAACGTAATAAAGCAAAAAGACTACAAGTAACAGCATTTGATGCCGCTAAACTAGCTGGAAAAAAAGTAAAACAAGCAGAATTTGAAGTGGACTACAGAAAAATTACAAAAGAAGAATTAATTTTTAGAATTATGATGTTTGATCACATACCAGACGAGCCTGGAAGAAAAAAGACACCTAAAACTATTGCAGATCATAAAACAAAACTAAACTTTCCTCCTTTTCAACATTATAAATTTAATGATGATGGAGAATTAGTATGTATAGGCAAAAGTCACTGGGAAGGTGGCATGGAAAACGGCTGTTTTAGCAAAGATCATGGTAAAGCAACAAATAAACTTGCTCTAATGTGGATGAAGTTATGTGATAGATATGCAACTAGGGGAAATGTACGTGGATATACATACAATGACGAAATGCGTGGACAAGCAATACTACAATTAGCACAGATTGGCTTACAGTTTGACGAATCTAAGTCTGCTAATCCATTTGCTTACTATACTGCCGCTGTAACTAACAGTTTTGTTAGAGTTATCAACATTGAAAAGCGTAATCAGAACATTCGAGACGATATTTTAGAAATGAACGACATGAATCCTAGTTTTACTAGACAAAACCAAGGTGAATGGGAAGCAGCTCAAAAAAGAGAAGTTACTTTACAAAGTAAAAAATAATTAGTTGACTTTTGTATTATTTGAACGTATAATACGTACAGTATGACTATAGAGAGATATAAAATTGTTTAAAAAAGCGGCTGTTTTTACAGATATACACTTTGGCCTTAAAGGTAATAGCAAAGTACATAACCAAGATTGCGAAAACTTTGTTGATTGGTACATAGATCAAGCAAAAGCTGCTGGTTGCGAAACTGGTATCTTCTGCGGTGATTGGCACCACAACAGAAATTCACTTAACTTAACAACAATGGATGCAACAATCCGTTGTATGGAGAAACTAGGTAAGTCTTTTGAAAAGTTTTACTTCTTTGACGGCAATCACGACTTGTATTACAAAGATAAACGTGATGTTAATAGTACAGCGTTTGCAAAACATATTCCTGGTATTACATTTATTGATGAAGTACATATTGAGGATGATGTTGCTCTTGTTCCGTGGTTGGTGGGAGACGAATGGCGGACTATTAAAAGTATAAAAAGTAAATATATGTTTGGTCATTTTGAATTACCTAGCTTTTATATGAATGCTATGGTACAAATGCCCGATCACGGCGAACTAAAAGCTGAACATTTTGAACATCAAGAGTATGTATTCAGTGGACACTTTCATAAAAGACAAAAACAAGGCAAAATACATTACTTAGGCAATGCGTTTCCACACAACTATGCAGATGCATGGGATGATGATCGCGGAATGATGATACTAGACCGCGAAAACAATGCAGAACCTGTATATATTAACTGGCCAGACTGTCCTAAGTACAGAACTGTTAAACTAAGTCAACTAATCGACGAACAAGCAACCTTAATTAAGCCAAATATGTATTTACGGGTAAACTTAGACTTACCTATTAGCTACGAAGAAGCTAGTTTTATCAAAGAAACTTTTATTAATAACTTTGGGTGTAGAGAAATCAGCCTTATACCACAGAAACAACTTGAAGAAATATCAACAGAACTAGATATTCAACAATTTGAAAGTGTTGATCAAATTGTTGCAGGCGAAATCAATGCAATCGACTCAGACAACTTTAATAAAAAGATGCTAATGGACATTTATAACGAACTATGATACAAATTAAAGATTTAACCGTTAAAAATTTTATGAGTGTGGGTAATCAAACCCAAGCTGTTGACTTTAACAGAGAAAACTTAACACTTGTGCTTGGAGAAAACTTAGATCAAGGTGGTGACGACAGTGGATCACGTAATGGTACTGGTAAAACAACAATTATTAATGCACTAAGTTATGCATTATATGGAAAAGCTCTTACAAATATCAGAGCAAACAATTTAATTAACAAAACTAACAGCAAGGGCATGTTGGTTACACTACATTTTGAAAAAAACAACGTAGATTATAGAATTGAACGTGGAAGATCTCCTAATGTATTAAAGTTTTTTGTTAATGACCAAGAACAAGAACTAGTAGATGAGTCACAAGGCGACAGTCGACAAACACAAAAGGACATTGACGGCTTGCTTGACATGAGTCATGATATGTTTAAGCACATTGTTGCACTAAACACTTACACTGAGCCGTTTCTCAGCATGCGGCAGAACGATCAACGTGCTATTATTGAACAACTACTTGGTATTACTATCCTAAGTGAGAAAGCTGATGCACTAAAAGAGCAAACACGCATCACTAAAGAGTCTATCACTACCGAAACATTAAAAATTGAAGCAATGCAAACTGCAAATAGTAAAATTGAAAGTACTATTACTAGTTTACAAGGCACACAACGAGCATGGCTTGCTAAAAAACAACAAGATGTAAACAAATTAGCATCTGCAATCGACGAATTAGAGCATTTAGACATTGATGAAGAACTAGATTCGCATGATAAGTTATCAAACTGGACTGAACACAACAATGCTATTTCGGCTCTTAAAAAGGAACTTAGTACTTTAGAACCAGCACTACAACGTGCAGATAAAAGTGTTGAAAAGGTTAACAAAGACATCGCAGATTTAGAAGATGCTGTATGTTATACGTGTGGACAAGAGCTACATGTAGATAAAAAAACAGAAATTGCAGAGCGTAAATCTAAAGAGCTTGACGATGCACTATCGTATCAAAAAGAAGTAGGTGATAAACTTATTGACGTTACTACGTCTTTGTCTAACATTGGAGACATTAATGGAAAGCCTAGTGTATTTTATGAAACTGCTAAAGAAGCATATGAGCATAGACAAAATGTTGATAGTTTAAAAACTGCACTTAGCGCGAAACAAAACGAAACCGATCCGTATCAAGCACAAATTGATGAATTGAACAACAGTGCAATACAAGAAATTGATTGGACACCAGTCAACGAACTTACAACATTTAAAGAACATCAAGACTTTTTATTGAAACTACTAACAAACAAAGATAGTTTTATCCGTAAAAAGATTATTGATCAAAACTTAGCATATCTAAACAATAGACTTACATATTACTTAGATAAACTAGGATTACCGCATAGTGTTATATTCCAAAATGACCTAACTGTTGAAATTACTCAGCTTGGTCAAGATTTAGATTTTGATAATCTATCAAGAGGTGAACGCAACAGACTTATCCTAGGCATGAGCTTTGCGTTTAGAGACGTTTGGGAAAGTTTATACCAAAAAATTAATTTATTGTTTATTGATGAGCTTATTGATAGTGGTATGGACACCGCAGGCGTAGAAGGTTCATTGGCTGTTCTTAAGAAGATGGGTAGAGCTGGTGACAAAAATGTGTTCCTTATTTCACACAAGGACGAACTTATAGGAAGGGTCAATTATGTGATGAGAGTTGTAAAAGAAAACGGCTTTACATCATACGAGAATGACATTGACATTGTAGAATGAAATTAAAAATTGGAGTACGGGGAAGTAAACTAGCACTTGCATATGCTGAAAGAGCTTGCAAAGAACTTTCTTGTGATACCGAAATTATAACTATTAAAACTGACGGCGACTTAAATCCTGATGTACCAATTTATGAAATTGGTGGCAAGGGTGTTTTTTGTAGCACAATAGAAACAAAACTACTACAAGGTGAAATTGATGTAGCTGTACACAGTTTGAAAGACATGCCTGGTGAAGAACATCCTGACTTGTCTATTACAGCAATGCTTAAACGCAATAGCCCACACGATGTTTTAATTGGAAGTGTAGGATACGGATGTACAATCGGTACTAGTAGTCCAAGACGTGTAGCACAACTAAAAGAATTATACAAAAACTTAGATATAAAAGTCAAACCCATACGTGGCAATATTGATACCAGACTTGAAAAACTTGACAACAAAGAATATGATGCAATAATCTTAGCCGAAGCAGGATTACAAGCATTAGATATTAGACGTACTTGGTTACGAGTACCTACTATACCAGCTGTTGGTCAGGGTGTTATTGCATTACAAACTAGAAAAGACGATCAAGAAATTATAGACATTGTCAAGAAAGTTAATCATGCAACTACATTTGCACAAGCACAGGTTGAACGTGCATTTTTAAAAGGTATCGGCGGAGACTGTCATACAAAATTAGCAGCTCATGCTACTGGTACTAATCCAATTACACTAAAGGCAATGTACTATGATTGATGATGACATACATGATCAACTAGTAAAAGCCTATTTAGAATATTTCAAAGCAAACGAAAATTTTGAAAAGAGACTGAGCTTTAGAACACATCGAGCAAGTAGAAAATGGCTTAGAGAAATACGTAGACTAAGCAAGATTAGAGGCGACGAGATACACGAAAAGTTCAAAACCAAAACAGAGGCAAAAAAATCTTAGGCACAGGTAAGTAAGTTCATGCAGTGGACTTATGAAGGAAAAACAATTGACGAAATACCAAATGAGTATGAAGGCTTTGTTTATCTTATTACTAATACCACTACAGGCCAAAAATACATAGGTAAAAAACTAGCAAAATTTAAAACTACCAAGCCACCACTCAAAGGCAAAAAAAATAAAAGACGCGGTTACAAAGAAAGCGATTGGCGAGATTACTGGGGATCTAGTGACAGGCTAAACGCAGATGTTGCACAACTAGGCGAAAACAAGTTTACAAGAGAAATATTATACCTATGTAAAGGTAGGGGCGAAATGTCCTACATAGAGGCAAGAGAACAGTTTGATAGGCGTGTGCTTGAAACTGATGAATACTATAATGGTATCA
>Ga0209425_10001447_pt1 | contig 27797 bp, 40 predicted proteins | sample COG_05_FD_184749 | JGI IMG/M metagenome (GOLD analysis project Ga0209425, IMG submission 184749) | Pelagic Microbial community sample from North Sea - COGITO 998_met_05 (SPAdes) (version 2) | ecosystem: Environmental > Aquatic > Marine > Neritic zone/Coastal water | place: Helgoland, sampling...
CACTAACAGATGAGATTAAAAAAATACCATTAACTAACTACAAAGATATACCTGATATAGATGATACTGAAAAGTATAATTGGGTACAAGTTGGTACAGAAAAATATGGTAGAAGTATGTATTGTACTAAAACCAAGATAAGACGTTCTCAAACTATGGGAGAGTTTTATCAAGGTGGAGTAGTAGATTAAACCAAAACAAAGATGGAACTAAATAAAAACGTAGCAAAAGGAATCAAGACAAGACAAGAAAATGAATTGCTTGAGAACAATAAACTAATAGCAGAATTTTTGCGGGCTAATAAACAACCTGACCGAATAGATGCTGATGTCTATGAGTATGAAATGTACGGAATAATAGAGTGTATTGAAGATGGAGAAGATGAAAAACATTTTTATCATCCCGAAGAAATGCTTTTCCACACATGGAATTGGTTGATGCCTGTAGTGGAGAAGATTAGTCAGATGGAGGATGATGATTTTGATATGCAGATATACAATAGATACGAGTATGTAATAAAACTTCCAATAACAGTTTCAAGGGAAGTTATATACAAAGCAGTAGTAGAATTTATAAAATGGTATAACGAACAAGACAGATTCATCTGTGGGGTGTGTGGCGACCATGTAAATGAGTACACATACAATGAAGATAAAGATGTAGACGAATGTAATAAATGTAAATAAAATGGATGTAAAATTTAAACAATGGGAATGCTCACTAGCTTTTGGTGAGTACCAAAACGGAAGGACTGCGCTGTTCTTGACCGAGAAAGAAACGGGTGAAGATGTACTGTGTGCATCAGTAAACCTGCCTAATGAGGCATTAAGACCTAACGAGATAGCCATTAAAGATTACTCAGAAAATGAGGGGGTTCTTGATGAGCTAATAAAACATAAGGTGGTAAGTAAACCGAAAAGATATGTGAAAAGATATGTGAATTTAACTCACGTTTCAGTACCTATCTGTGGACTACTAATGCAAGAAACAATATAAATATTTGGATATCAAAATAAAAAGTGTATATTTGAACTAAACAATTAATTAATTATAACAGTTATGAAAAAATCAGAGACAGTATTTATCGCACAAGAATCAATGAATCAAGGGAAACAAATCGTTAGCTTACTAGAAAAGTTCGGGTTGTTTTGGAACGTCAATAAAATAAACCTAATAGCTGACGGAGAGCCAACACAATTTTACGGAACTCAAAGAGAGGATACTAAGAATGTTTTTGCTTGTGTTAAAAATGGATACCAAGTACTTCAGAATTGGGAATTAGCCGAAATTATTACTGAAGTCGCAGGTAAGTTTGACATGGGCGTAGCTAGTGGTGGCTGTTTAAATGGTGGTGCTAAGGTCTATCTACAAGTTCACACGGGAGACCTAAAGGGTATTGGAGAAAACCACGACACCGTTAAGAAGTATATAACAGCAATGAATAGCCATGACGGTAGTGCATCGGTAGGTTTCGGCATGACCAATGTTACTATCAGTTGCTCTAATACGTTTCACGCAGCGTACAAAGGTGTAAGTAAAGTTAGACACACCATGTCCATGATGCAGAAGATTGAGGTTTTAACCAATGAATTTGAATCGGTTAAAATGGAAGAGCAGACCTTATACGACACGTTCCGCAAGTTAGCAAACGCACCTGCATCTGAAAAAACCTTGCTTGATGTAATCAAGATAGCTACTTCGGTTGATGCATCTATGAAGGAAAAAGAGGCAAGCAGTGTTTACTCCAAATACCAAATAGGAAAAGCACAGCAGTTACACGCTAGAGTAGCTGAAGAAATGGCTGTAAAAGGTCAGACTCTTTGGGGACTATTTAGTGGCGTGACCAAGTACACAAATAGAGACCTCCGAACTCCGAATAGAGATAACGCTACGCAAGAGTCAAAGCTGATAGGAGGAGCCAATAAGCTAGACAACAAGGTCTTTAATTTATTGGAATCAATAGTATCGTAGAATCACATAGACATAACTAGCAGACCATCCAACAAAACTGAAGTTTAATCTTCGTTTTGAACGTGTTATTATAGGGTGGTCTGCTTTTATTTAACACAAATATAAAAACCGTTTCAATGGTTTTTAAAGACTGTTAAACCAAAACAAAAAAGATGAAATTATGGGAAGTGTAATAACATATGATGTAGAGTGTCCTAAATGCAAACAAGAAAAAGGATTTAGTGATTTTTATTATAAGAACCACGAAGAATATTTTTCGTGCCAAAATAAAGAATGTGGGTTTGGTTACAAATATGAATGGAAAAGAGATAAAGACCATAAACTTGTAACAAGGGATGGAAGTAATGATTATAAATTTGATAATCTAATAATAGTTGAAACTGTTTTTGAGAATGGTAAAGAAATTATTAATGAATTAATCCCTTCTTTACCAAAACAAAGATGAGTAAAGCATATAGGGGACAACACATAAGATGCTCCGAAGAGAAAATGATTTCAGCCATTAAGCTTTTCAATCTAGGAGCGAACTCAGAGACCATGCGTAAGTTTATGGGAACAAGCGTTAGCAGACACATAACATTCGTAAACATGTTTGTGCAAGGGAGAGTTTACTTCCTAGATGGTCGTGATGTGAAATATATAAACACAACCAACGAAAGATACCTGCCAATAAGAACTAAAGATAAAAATTACGAGACGGAAAATGAAGACCTATACGGTGGAGTACAAGGTAAACTACCCGACTTCACAATACTATGGGATAAATACCAAGAAACAATCAAGCAATACAAAGACAGACATGAAAAAATGGACAGACAAAGACATGATTGAATTTGCTCGTGTAGCTTCACAAGGAGCATACGGAAAATACAGAGGATGTCGAACCGTAAAAAGTAAACTGAAAAAATACGAAACAATTATGAACACAATGACAGTTAGAATAACAGAGAGAAGGCTATACAGTAAAATAGTAGAGATTGATGTAGATGTACCCGACAATATCTCGCTTGAAAATGTTGATGATTACCTACATAAAAACAGATATCTCTACGTATACAAAATAGAGGAGGAGATGCAGAAAGCAAAACCGATTCAAGGTTGGGCTGAAGAGTTTAACTGTAGCGATTTTAAAGACGATATCGAAGAGACTAGGTACGATGTGCTTACATTTAACTATGGGGGACACCTCTAAAAACTAAAAGAAGATGAAAACAATAATTCACGTAAACCAACACAAGATTAAAAGCAATAGCAAGACAGGAGAAAGAGAACCTGTTCTTACCTGTAAGACGTACAAGAGCAACGATTATGGACACGAAGCTATAATCTATGGTCAAGACGGATTAGAGGCGGCTAGAGTCATCTATTCCCCCGACAAGCCATTATCCTGTGGTGCAAAAGTATGGATAGAAACAATCAATAAAGTAAAAGTAAATGAAGTTCACGAGAAGGTACGGCTACAGAGTAACGTCTAAGTTCGCTCTAAAGCTTTCATTGTTAAACCTATTGCTTACGGCTATACTGTATGCAGTAATAATAATTCAAAGCGCATGAACAAGGTTATCTCCATTGACATTTCTGAAGTCAAAACGCAAAGAGAAATGGTTATGTATCATCTTCAAAAAGACTCGTACATAACATCAATTGAAGCGTTTAGAGACTACGGAATAACTAGACTAAGCTCTATTATACACAACCTGAGAAAAGAGGGATACGAAATAGTATCAATACCAATAACAACAACCAATAGATTTGGAAACTCTGTAGTTTACTCTAAATACCAATACAGTAAGCCAAACTATTTACAGCAATTAGATTTATTTTAATGGAACAAAACGAAAAAATATACGCAATCAAATGTAGTAGCAACACAAAAGGAGTTAACGGCTCCGTTAAAAAAGAAATAACGCTAGAGGTAATTATTTCATACGAAAGGAGTTACAGCTATAAGACAGTAGAAAAACTAAGAACAATATCTAGAAAGATAGACAAGAAAACAGTAAAAGAATTAATTAAAAATCTAGAAGAATCTATAATATAATTTGCATATTGCAATAAATGTTGTATATTTGCGTAACTAATAATTATGAAATTAACATTATATCAATTAAATTGAACTCAAGTGAACAATGCAGAAGTTGAAAAAATTCAGACCTACATGGGAAGACAGAGATTGGCTAACTAATATATACCATCAGCTAGAAGATGGTAGCCAACTAATTACCGATGTTGCAACGTATGAGCGTAGCAATGGGGTTTTGGTTGTCAAAAAAGTTAATCAAACTGCTTTCGAGGCGGGATTTGACAATATCACAATAGAAAAAGAGATACATAAGATGAGGGCTACGGCTGATGCTGTGGAGATTAAGTTCTTTGATGCCCGACCTGAAGTATCAAATTAATACATCAAAATTATGAACACGAAAAAGAAAAAGTGGTCTGATGCAGACCTGCGGTATCTTAATGCAAAAATGAAAACAACAAAAGTTAAAGAGATAGCTGAAACTTTAAAGAGAAGTCAGCCTGCTGTTTATCAGATGATTTCTAGGATAAAAACAGGCAAGACGGTAGTCCCTAAGTTAAATCACACTGATTTTAAAAAGGATAAAACAGCTAAGGTTGTTGAAAGACAGAAAAAATACCACAAGAACATAGTAATAGTTAAAGGAGAAAAAAGAAACAACAAGAAGTGGAGCAACAGTGAGATAATATTTATCTCTCAAACTCTACACAAAAAGCCAAAATGGGTTGCGAGAAAACTTAAAAGAACAGTTGGAGCAGTAAACGCAGCAAGAAATGGATACATAAACGGGACTTTAACTCCGTCTTTACATAGAGCAGCCATAGTAGTTCTGCCTTGGTGGAAAAGAATGTTTAAAAAAGGATAAAATCATGACGTTAGGAGAACTAATAAAAGAAAAAGGGTACACGCAAAAGCATGTACATAAAAAGCTAGACGAGAGGGGTATAAACATGGAGTACACGCACTTTAATCGGTGGTGTAAAGATGTGTATAAGCCTAGAAATAAAATCACCTACAGGTTTCTTTCAGAAATCATAGGCGAATCAGAAGAGTTAATTAGAAATTGTTTTAAAAAGTAAAAGAATGTCAGAGAACATAAAAGGAACAGGGTTTAACGGTAAGTATAAGCGTTTACCCGCCATATTTAGAGAAAAGCTGTCGAAAGCTATGCCTGCTGAGGCAATTAAACCTCATCCAACAAAAACGTATTTAACAACAATAAAAGCTATATACATAGTCGAAAGGTTAAACGATGTGTTTGGTCTGAATGGGTGGGACTTTGAAAGTGATATAGTGTCTACAACCCCAATAGACAACGGAAAATTAGTTGTCGTTGCTTGTGGTAGATTATACTTCAGAGAATTTGACTTATACGGCTCCATACATTACGGAGGTCACGAGGGCAAGATAGTAGATGCGGGAGACATACACAAGTCAGCGATTACAGATGCGCTTAATAAGTGTGCTAGTATAATCGAAATTGGAATACAGGTATTTAAAGGAAAGCCAAAATCTTCAGAGAAGAATGTGTCAAAAAGGTTGGATGAAAAGCCTAAAGAAAATCCACTAGCAAAACCTACCTACGAGCCAATTAATGAGCCTGAAAAAACACCTGACAACGCAGATGCTTTATTGTTTATTAAGTTATCTGACGAGCATGTTCGATTATTTGGTAAAAAACCAAGGTCTAATATTAGCCTTAGTAATTTAAAACTAAAAATAGAACAAGCAAAAACAGAAAAAGCAAATACTCCTGAGCCTGCCACAGAAAGTAGCAGCTATGAGCCAATAGCAGAAGCTGAGGTTGTTGGGATGGATGCGGAACATATGGATGCGATAGATAGGTCTATTAGTTCGTATGTTGACATAGAAACCTTTAAAGCAGAATATAAATCGGTTTACAACGATGCTAAAAATAAAGGAGCCACTGAAGAGCAACTAATAACAATACAAAAAATGCTTAACGCTAAAAACGTAGAGCTTAAAAAACTTGAAGACTAATGAAAAATATAACACTTCCTGCATCAGTAGGTTACACTAAATCTTCAATCAGCGAACACAGTCAACTAACAATTGACAAAGTAGAATTTGGTGTTATTGATGCGCTACATACATACGTTGAAGCTAAAATTGCTGCAGAATACTTTAACAACATTATTAAAGGGCTAAAAGAATCTGCATTTGATGAAGCGGAAAAGTACGGAAAGTCTAGCGATAACAAAATTCATGGCTGTAGCTTTGAGTGTACAAGCGGAATAACTAGGTATGATTACTCGCACGATGATGTGTGGAGCAATCTGAACAATGAGAAGTTAAAAATAACAGCATTGATGAAAGCTAGAGAAGACCTTATGAAAAAGGCAACTTCCTTTAGTGGTGTTTGCGATGAGAACGGTGAGGAAATTCCCCCCGCTAAAGTATCAGGCGGTACTTCATCAGCTATTAAAATAACGATACCGAAATGATAAAGATTTGTTTTGTTTTGTTTTGTTTTGGGTTAATGGGAGCAGGTGGTGCTGCTCCCTTAACTATAAGCAATGTAGCTAAGGAGATAAGACTACAAGGAATAAAGCACGAGAAGATTGTTTTAGCGCAAGCATTGCATGAAACAGGAAACTTCTCCTGCACCAAATGCTCTCTTGAAAAAAACAATTTGTTCGGATTCCGATACAAAAAGAAGTATCTTGAGTTTGATAATTGGAAAGAAAGCGTTGCTTATTATGCTCGGTGGCAGAATAGACACTATAAAGGTGGAGACTATTACGAATTTCTTGAAGACGTTGGGTATGCGACAGACACTACGTATAACCAAAAGCTAAAGAGATTTAATTTATAATCAATTAAAACATTATTATTATGAGTAAAGATGCGTATTATTTTCCGCATGATAGCAACGCTCGTCACGACCCTAAAATAATAGCTATGACTTCCGTATATGGAATGGAAGGATATGCTTGGTATTGGGTAATTGTTGAGATGCTAAGAGAACAGGAAAGCTATAGATACTCCTTTAAAAGCAAGTATGCCATTAATTCCATGGCGAAAGAAATGAACACCTCAGCCGATAATGCAAGAGCATATATAGATGACTGCGTTAATGAGTTTGAACTGATGGAAATATCAGATGAAATGCTATCGTGTCCATCGCTAGATAAGAGGATGATTAGACTAGACAAGAGAAGAGCGCAGGCTCGTTCAGCAGCTAATGCTAGGTGGAAAAAAAATACAGACGATGTTGATGAATTAAGTTTTGAAGAAGAAACCAAAAAGGAAGTTGACCCAAAAAAAGTAAAGACAATGGAAGTTTTGACTAACTCAATATATTTTGCTTTCTTTTCTTCCGAACTGTCTGAGTCAGAAAACTTTGGTGATATGAAAAACATTGATGTATTCTTAGCCAAAGAAAGAGACATAGCTGTAGATTGGATGAGGTCTAAGGGAAGAAAATTCAAAGACTACAGGGCGTTTTTTAGGAATTGGATACGGAGAAAGCTAGTTGAAATAAATAACCCAAAGGAAGAGGTAAAGTCAAACAACCCACAATTAAACAACCCCTATAAATGATATTAAACAAAGGTCATGGTCTTCAGTATCTAGAAGATTGGAAGGATGGAAAAATAAAACAAGGAAGAGGATTAGATAACGTGGTGCTTGACCAACACCTTGTTTTTAAAAACAACCAATTAAATTTTGTATTAGCACTTGACAACTTAGGCAAAACACATTGGATGCTTTGGTATTTTTTGTGTTTAAGCGTTAAATATGGATTGGTTTGGGACATATGTGCGATGGAGAATACTCCCAACTCATCCATGAGAAGATTAGTTGAAATGAAATGTGGAAAGCACATGAAGTATATGAGCAACGAAGAAATGTACAAAACTCACAGTTGGGTTGATAGGCATTTTAATTTTCTAGACCATAGGATAATGTACAACCACAAGGAGTTGTTTGATGTGTTTAAGGAGTCGCACTCTGATGGATGCTTTATTGACCCATATACAGCACTCTCTAGGAAGTACACACACGAAGGTAACTATGAGTTCTTGCACGATGCAAGAGAATTTGTTAACTCACACAAAACGATATATACTTCCCTGCATACAAGGACAGAGGCAGGGCAAAGAGAATACCCTAGAGGTCATGATTTAGAAGGGTACATAAAGCCTCCTCATAAATCACACTGCGAAGGTGGTCAGCCATTCGCTAATAGGTGTGATGATTTTATTGTATTACATAGGCATCCGAGTCACCCACACTACAGGTATATGACCGAGGTGCATGTTGTTAAGGTAAAAGAAACGGAAACGGGTGGCTCTCCTACCCTGTCAGGTACTCCTGTTATTTTTGAATTTAATAGCGGGCTAGGATTTACAATAGGAGGTAAGGATATTTTAAGAAACATCAATAAGGAACTACCTCAACTAAAGAATTATTACGAAAAAGATAACGAAGAAGAATTATTTTAATGGGACTACTACAAGTTATAGAAATAAAGAATCAGCTATATAAGCTTACAATTAAATTTGAAGAAGCGATTAGCAAAGCTAAAGAAAACAACGTAAGGGAAAGCAGGATAGAACAGGCGGCTGTTTTGGCTAAAGCAATTTCTACCATATCTTTAATGCAAGATATGACTGAATACCAACAAACAAAGATAGTCAAGCTCAATGAAGAAATACTCAGCTTACAACAGCTAAAGGAAGAAAACAAGAAACTAAAAGAACAACTTAAATTTTAAATTAATTATGGATGAAATTGTAATGCTTGGGCTGTGGGCTTACGGTGGAATTACCACAGTATTCGTTATAGTCATGGAATCAAACTCTTGGAAAAGAGAGGACTATGTTAAATATTTAGAAAATAAAATAGATGAAAATGAACCCAAAAAAATGTGACACCTGCGGAAGAGAGTTTATGTCTGAGAATCAAGAAGCTAAAGACTGCCACTTATGCTCAGAAGAGCCTCTGTCTTTCAAGGAAGCACTTCTCGAAAGCAAGGAAGTTGACAAGTACTTAAAGGGCGTTATGAAGGAAAGAGAGCAATTTATGAAGGACAGATTAAAAGAGAATCTAAAGTTTCACGACAGGATTCTGTTTTTCTTTTACAAAAAATTAGCTGATTACTTCGGAGGCGGCAAAAGAGTTATAACACTTCAAGAAAGAGGTGGATACAACGATACTAGGGTAGGCATACAAATATACGGCACTAAGTATTGGATTGACGAAAAAGAATTTTACAGCATGCAGAATGAGCCTATGCCTAGAATGATGTACACAGAGAAAGCAGATGATTAAAGACAAGCCTATCAGGTACTCCACTTGGCACGTAAAAGAGATTGTAAAAAAAAAGGAATACACGTATGAAGTGACTGAAGTTTTAGTGGCAGGAGAATCAAAACATGCGCCAATAATATCTAGAACTAAAATCTATATAGACAGAATGTACGAAAACCTATTGAAACAATCAGGGAAGAAGATAAAGAAAGAAAACCTTAAAGTAATAAGGGTAGTCATACAAGAAAGCCCTAACTTTGGATACGGAGTTGGCTGCTTAGACGAAAGGCTACTGATGAAATTTGATGGGAAAGAATAAGTACGGAAATAGAAAAATAAAAGCCAACGGAATTGTATTCGATTCTAAGCTAGAAAAATACGCTTACGACCTTTTTAATAAGTTCAATATAAAGTTTGAATATCAGGTAGAGTGGGAGTTAATGCCCAAGTATAAAGCGTGGGATGGTAAAGCGGTCAGAAGAATCTATATGAGGATAGACTTCGTTATTAATCACAACGGTAAAAAAATATTCATAGACACAAAAGGATACGCAACCGACACATCCAAAATCAAATACAAGTTGCTAGGCTATCAAGCAAAAGAAAGAGAGGTAGAACATGAAATAATATGGCTTAAAACAGAGAAAAAAGTTAGAGACTTCGTGCTAGATTGGTACGATAAAAATAAAAACAATGGCAATTCATAGCGAAGATGAAAGAGAGTACATAAGAATATTTCAGAATAAGTACAAAAAGAAACCAAGTCATCCCGACTTAACAGGATTCTTTATAGATAAAGACGGAGTTAAACACGATGTCGCAATGTGGAGCTTAAAAACCAAATCAGGAGCTACATATTGGGCAGGCAAAACAGGAAACTCCGAAGAGAATAAGAAAAAATATAAGAGCAATAACAATGAATCTGAAAATAATACAGACGACATTGAAGATTTGCCTTTTTAAGTAAGTAACAATTAAATAATAAATAAAATGGAAGTATCAGGAACAATTAAACTGATTAGAGAAAAAGTAGAATTTGACAGCGGATTCGTTAAGAGAGCGTTTGTTTTAACTACAGATGACAAGTACCCGCAAGACCTAGAAATAGAGTTCATGAAAGAAAAAGTTTCAGAGCTAGATAAGTTCAGCGAAGGAGATGCTGTAGAGGTAGCTATAAATTTAAGAGGCAGAGAGTATCAAGGAAAATACTACACTAACATTACAGGGTGGAAGATTTCTCTTTTGAAGTCTGCAAATGAGCGAACTAAAGATGTGGAGTCTCAAGAGCCAATAGAGAAAGCTTTTGAGCCTGTAACTAAAACTCAAGTAGAAGATGACTTGCCTTTTTAAAAATATAGTCTTAGCTTTGTAGAGCATTTACTTGTTCATAAATGTTTTGATTGATTAATTTTTAGTTATAGAAGCCACCTCTTTGCAGGTGGCTTTTGTTTTTTTAATTATATTTGCTACAAGCACTTGATGAAATGACGTTTATAGTATTACCGATTCAGAACAATAAAGAAGGAAGAACAGATGCTGAACTTGAGAACACAAGAATATCTGTTGAATCTATTCTTGACTACAGACCGTTTAAAAGCAATGACGGGATTAAAAGAACAGTATTCTTCTTTAAAAAGGAATCAGGAAAGAAACAATTGGTTTCTCCTGTAGATACAGAAGAGGTAGATAAAGCTTTAAGCGCAATAAACTTGACGAAAGATGAAAAATTGGTGGGTTAGCGGTGAATATACTGCTGCTGATATTGGGGAAATTATTAAGGCAATAAGAGAAGATTACTTGAAATTATCCCAAGAGCATTTAGCAGATAACATAGGCGTAAAACTCGTTACGTTACAAAGCTCTGAGAACGGAAAGGGAGCGCATGGAGATAACGTACTGAGACGTACATGTAAAAAGTATAATTTAGAATCATCAATAACGATTAAAACAAAATAGAATGGCAGTTTATATTTCAGACGGAGTTTCCGTCAATGCTTCATGGGTAAACAGTATAGCAATCAGTAGTGATGGCTCTAATTGGTCTACCATAAATAAAGAAACTATAAATGTTATAGCTAGATGGGTAAACCTGCCTAGCACTACAGGAGTTAACAAAATTCCATTTGTAAACAAAGGAACTCATGCTGAAATATCTTTAACAGCAGGCTCGGATGATACACCCATAGCTACATTTGACCCTAACGATGTTACCAACCAAGTCACTTGGAACGGAAATACTCAAGCTGCTTTAGATACAGCGGTATCTGATATAACAGGATGGCTATAAGCGAACTTTTAATATTTCTGCTTGCATCAGCAGGAATGTCCATCATTGTAACCAAGTCTTACATCTTTAAACCACTTAGAAATTTATTTGAGTGGAGTGTAGAAAAAAGAATTGCCATCAATATCAATGAATACGAGCCGACATTTAGAGATAAAGTTGCAAAAAACATTCACAAACTAATATCCTGCCCATTATGCTTCGGCTTTTGGTCAGGGCTATTTATATTGGCTGTAAGGGATTATTATTGGGGAATGGTGTTCTGCTATTGCTTATGTGCCTCTATAGTCTCATTGGTCATCTATTCAATCGCTGACCGATAAAACCACCGACTACTACACCCGCACCGAACTTAACCACCCCTCTTTCGTACCATTTTAGGTCGGGCTTGAAGTTGTAGCTTTGTATTCCTGTAACGCTTACGTAAGGATTGCTGTTCTTTAAAGCTACGATATATTCATTCTTTTTAAATAGTCCGTTTCTTTTAGTGCCAACGGTAATGCTTTGCGTGTTTGGAATCAGAACCGAGTTAAAAGAGATGCTCCTTTTTGTTATCTCACCCGAAAGTCGATAGTGAACACTGTCAATATTAAAAGGTTTGATAAAATCAGCACAAGGAAGTGTGTCTGTAAATGTTTGAGTGATTGTGTCTAGCTTGTAAACGGTTACAATCTTAGTGTGCGATGTTACGTTCTTTATCTTTAGGTTCTTGAACTCCTGCTTCATGCTATCTCTCAAAGCAGTAAACCTTTCCTCGCTAATCTCTATGGCTTTATTGTAAGTAACAAGCTCACCGTTACGAGCTTTATATACCATTGCGGTATCTTTGTAGCTGCTGAGTTCTATTGCTTGACTCTCAGCGATTTTTTTCCCTTCGCAGGAATCAAACCAAAAAAAACACAGAACAGCTATCACCCCCAATAGTATGAGGGTTTTAGCATCTATCTTCATTTTCTTGGTTTTATTAGAGTGACAGGTCTCCCCTTTATTATCCTAGTAGACTTCACATAGGATGTCATCTCTTTGGGTGTAGGTAGCGTTTTGTCTTTATCTGAATCTAAACAGTTACACACTTTCTTTTTTTTCTTTTTTTGGTAATAACGTAACTAAAGAGTTCTTAGCTCTTAGGAAAACCATTCCTAGTACAGCAAGTTCTCCTGCTTCCATTGAAGTAAAATCCTTAGACAAGTACATGTAAACTGCACCTGCAAGTATAATAATTCCAATGATTGTTGTAATTAATCCTTCTTTAAATAATCGTTCCATGATTTAGTTTTTACTGAATATTTGACTCTTTAATTAGAGCTACCGTAAATGAGTTACCCCATACCTCTACAGCTTCATCGCAAATCTTCATAAAAACATCATACTCATGTGGATTCTGAGTAACAATACAGCCTGCTGAAAACTTATTGACATCTAGTGTCTCTGTCTTCGAGCTTGCTCTGTGTAAATTTATTCCGAACATTCCATTTTGAACGCTAGATTCAAGCATGTCATATTCTAAGTCCTTATCGTTATCCCTATAAACATCTATAGGTTTTGATTGAACAAGTGCCTTGTATTTACCTTGGTGCATCCCTATCTTCCAAGAAGATATATATTGACCTTCTTTAAGAATAGCGCACCCTGCAGAATTAAGAGGGTTCTCCATCCAAGGTATTCCCGCTAGAGTTGTACATTGCTGCTGAACCATATTCCATATCCCTTCGTACTTCCAAAAAATACACAACAAGTCGTTGAATTTATTTGGAGTTGGATTGTCACTTCTAACAGCTACAATGTTTACGTTATATGGCTTTGAGTCGTTTTCAAACACATGATGACCTAATAGGTTCATAGCGTTTATTAACTTCTTAGCATCAATGTCTTTCCTCATACCGTTTCTAGTTCTTCTTCTACGCCTTCTACGATGTACGTAAAGAAATTAAATATACCTTGGACTCCCTGCATTTTCTTTTCTGCAGACTCCATTTCTTCAAGAGCAACTTTTCTAACTTCGACCACAACCTCAGTATCCATTAGCTCTATGTAAGCCTTCTGAAACTCAGCCATCTTTTCGTTAGGTACAGTCTTAATTTTAGTTTCCTTGTTTGTTTCTCCAAACTTTTCTACTAACTGCAGCCTTACTGTTTCTGCAATCTTAGCAGCTTCGTTTAGCTTCTGTCTTGTGTAGGACAGGTTGTACCATACCTTAACAGACAATTCTACTTTCTTTTCAGTCATTGCTTCTAGGCACTCTATTAGAGACCTAACAACCCCATTCGTCATTTTAACTTTCATTTTCTTCAATTTATTTTAGACAGTAAAGATAATTATTTTTTCTTCTTCTTTTTTACTCTAAAAACAAAGTGCTTTTTGTTTCCTCTGTTTTTTTCTTTAGGTATTCTTTTCTTTGTAGAGTGGTCATAGTCAGTCTTGGAAGTATCTACGCCTTTCTTTCTAGCTTTTCTTAATTTGTTCTGATTATCACTGTTGGGTCTAATCATTTTACCTGTTAAACAGCTTTTTACCCGAAACTTCTTAGACACTTTCCTGTTCCGCTTTTTATTATAGGCGTTCTTTTTAGCTCTAGCCTTTGGATTTTTCCTATAATATTCTGCACTTCTTGATGCCATCTACTTACCTCCCTTAGCTACCAACATCTGAACCATTCCTTTTATCTCAGAAGTGTCTGTCTTGATGGCTGTTATTTGGTCGTTTAGTGTCTTGATTTCATTAGCATTGTCCTTCTGAAACTCTTTTAGGTCTTGCTTCACAATATCAATTCTTTTGTTGGCTAATTCTGTTAACTGCTTCATTTCTTCTTGAAATTGTTTACGCATACCTGTTCTGCTATGCTTGGCTGCTAGGTTCTCTTCTTTAGCATCTGATTGACATTCTGTTACGTGCTTGTCTACATTTTCTAATCTATGTTTTAGCTTTTCTATAGCAGCCTTCATTGAGAACCACCCTCCTAGCACACTAACAACTAATGTAATAATGTAAATTACATCTTTACCGTTAAAATGCACATCATCCATGCCGCTAACTGCTTGTAATAAATCCATTTTTAAAATTCTATAATTACATCAAACGTGGTTGGTTCTCCTAAAATTTGTTCAATTGATTCGTCAAATGCTATGTACCAAAAAATTGGTGTGTTTAAGTCTGCTTCATTATAGTTTACCCAATATATAGTTTCATCTTCAGGAGTTTTGGGTAACCCATAAAAGTCTGCACATTGCGACCTTGCATCTATTGCTTCAGCTTCTGTTAAATATTTATATCCTGTGATATCCATTAGTAAATTCCGTAATAGCTGTTTATATTGTTACTTATGTCATTCTTGTCGGCTGTATAATCATCTTCCCAAAATATCATTTCTTGACAATAACCATTAGTTCCTAGTCCAACAGACGGAAATCGGTAGTTGAAAAGATGCAGCCTTAATGTTGAGTCTGCGGTACTTGGAGTAAATACAGAGGTATTATTATCTATGTCAGCACCGCCATTTAAGTTCATTATCATCTTTTCAGATGGCGTTGGATTTCCCCCATCAAAAGTTTGAAAAACAAGGTAATCAGAACTCGTACTTACAGAACCTATAGAAGCATTATTATTTATATTAAGCGTTGCATTTTTTATTTGCTGACGAATTGATGTCCCTTGAAAATACATTTGTGCCTGTATGCTACCTCCCCCTGATGTGCCTGTTAACCATAAAAATTTCAAACCTGACAATACAGAAGCGGTTTGCATAACTGTAACGGTAGAACTTCTTATGGTTCCATCATGTAGGTATTTGAAAGTGGTTGTATTTCCTGCGTACAATACAGCATTTGCTCCACAAAACATTGCAGGTTTTCCGTTTGCCCCCATTGTATCTACTACGCCACTACTAACAATTCTAGGTTGGTAAATTGCCGTTGAATTATTAGCCCTATCAGATGCTGATTTTTGATTATACCAAACAGTCACAAAGCCATCATTCGCACCCACAAAACTAAGTAAAGCTGCCGTATCAAGTTCATTACCTGAAAATCCAATGTCTTGTTCGGTATTATCACTTGACCTTCGCACTCTAAGACAAGCACCTGCATAGTCACTTCTTATTTTTCTCATTGAATAAGCCACTTTTGCATTTGGGTATTCATCTAGAAGAAAAACAGTAGGGTCTGAATTTAATAAAGATTGAAAAAAACCTATTTGTGGACTACTCATCTTATGTAAAGTTTAATCCAAATGATACTAAGAAATTTGTCCCATCATATACCCATGATATTACATCAATTGCATTAGCAGTACCTGTTATTGATATTGCACCTGCTCCACCATTTACAACTTTAAATGATGCAGGGACAACGAGTGACATCCCTGAAAATCCACCATTATCAATTATTAGTGTTCCATAATCTCCATTAGAAACATTTGTTGGGGTATCTAAAGTTCTAACCCCAGGAAATCCTGAAAACGTAACTTTTGCATTATATCCTAATGAGTAATCCCAACTTATGTTTGTGGCTCCATCACCTCCTGTTAGTGTTTGAATTGTTGGTGAGGCTCCCCCTCCTCCACCACCAACAGCAATCCATTTTCCTGCTGCTAAATCTGTAGCAAAAACAGTGGAAACGTGGTCAACTAAAGCAATATAAAGAGCAAATCCTGTTTCAACCTCTTCGTTGGCACAATAAGTTTTGCGTGAACGCCAAGGTTGTATATCTCTTTTGTCACCTATCCCTATACTTATTTGGTCTGCACTCATGATGATTGAAATGTTATGGTTATATTTTCTATAGTTCCTGCGCTAACTGAGTTAGGAGCATAGACTATTTTTACATTTTTAGTAGCTAAGTCAACTATTCTAATTTTAACTCTAGTTTCTCCACCTGCCACAAGAACAAATCCTCCGTCAACTGTTTGAAAATCAGTTGCATCTCCTGAGTCGGGGTCTATTTCCCCATCTTGAATACTCAATGAGGCATCATTTTCTGCAGCAGGATATGTTATTCCGCTCATAATCATTTCCACTACAAAATTACTCATTCTTTGAGTGTCAGGTACTGTAAAGGAAAAATTGCCTGTGGCTTGTATGTTTTCCGCTATTCTTTTATTTAGTGTTGCCATTTTATTTATTCTTTATTGAATTTAATATTATTATGCGGCATAAGTTCTATACAGCACAAAGTTTGCACTATAAATTTCGTCTGATGCATTAGATTGATTCCATTCTACAGTAATGTTTAATGTATTTGAAATTGTTGTATCTATTGATTGTACATCTTGAAAAACAAATCCTTCCAAAGAGCCTGTGTTTCTGTTGTATGCAAAGTTTCCATTTGTGCAGATTGAACCTGTAGCACCTAATGTTGCAACTGTAAAGTCCAACTCTATTTCCCATCCTAATGCAGTAACAGCTTCTAATGCAATTAGTCCTGTGGATGCTAATACTGTTGCACCTGTTTTTATTTTAATTGTAATTTCGTGATTATTTAGTGTAGAAATTACACCACCTATTTTACCATGAAATGAATCTCCAACTTTAAATCCGTTAGCAGGTATAACCAATGACCCAACACCTGCTCCAATAATAGTTGTTTCTGCGGTAGTATTTGTAACTGTTGCGGATTGAACAGTTTGAGAATATAAACCATATAAATCTCCAAATCCTTTCCAAGAAGTACCATCATTAAAGAAAGGTCTATCTGCATCAGTAGCATGAACTATTAATCCTTCTACAGGAGTTGCAATAGCATTCATTTGAGCAGATGTCATTCTTGGCGGTAAGAATCCTTTAGTCGTAGACTTCATTTCAAATAAAGCTGAAGCATTTACTGAAGTGGCTCCTGCATCACTTAACCCTAATCCTAAAGAACCTCCGCTCTCTAAAATCATTTTAGATGCGTTATTCATTTCAAACTGCAGGTCTGCACTTCCACCGCCCACAGATATAATCATTCCACTGATGTCGTTATTTGACTTTAATACCGCCTTGTTCTGATAGAAATTGACTCCCGTAGCGGGTGCGCCACTTCTAACGTAGGTAGAAGCCCAATAAGCTATCTCTACAGTCTCTCCATTAACTCCTGAGACTCCATCTATACTTCCAATACCTATAGCTGCTCCTGTTGACGTTCCTGAGCCATCGTTAACAACTCTAAGACCTGAAACCCCATCCCAAGACTTATCTATGGTCATTCCATAATTAGATGCAGGGAAAGCTAACAATGCTGCTGCGGGGTCATCGGAAATAACAATTGTTTCTTTAGAGCCAATAGCTCCCGCCTCAGAAAACAAGGAAAAGTCTTTAGTGTGTCCTGAGTTTATGGCTAAAACTGCTGTTGTAAGGCTTGCATTGCCTATTCTTATTCCGTTAGCGTTAGCCAACCAACCATAAGATTCGGTGTCTGTATTTATTGGAGTAGATGCTCCAACCCAACCTGCACTTGTGTCTGAAAAAGAGTTTGTAGTAACAGACTGTGCAGAGGTATAAGTTCCACTTACTGTTCCCCGATATATCTTGTAAGAAGCCGTTAAAGGAACAGCATCCCAAGAAAGACTAATAGATGTAGTAGTTACTCCGTCAACACCCGCTGAAGCCTCAGCAGAAACTACGGTCTCTCCACCGTCAATATCTACAGCAGTAACTACATAGTAATAAGTATTTGCAGCTAAAGAGCCTCCACCTGCAGCAATAGCTAATAGGCTAGAAACCACAGATAGGTTGTTTGCCATTTCAGCAGAAGCACCTATTGTTAATGATTTTGTAGGCAAACCAACAGAGATAGCTACTCCTACATTGGTTCCTGTATTTTTTAATACCGAACTTGAAACCCAAGCAGCACCGTTGTACCTTAATGTATCTGCATTTGTTCCTACAGGTAATAATGTTCCTGCAACTGTTGAATTTACCCAATTTCCTGAGCCAATATCATAAGTAAGAACGTCTCCGTCTAAAAGACCCGCTAAAACAACCTTATTAATAGAAGATGTAATCCTTCCTTTCGTATCATAAGTTACTTGGTAGAAATTAGCATCTCCCTCAGTAGCAGCAGCAGTTATAGTCTCTAACTTAACTCCCGTAACAGAAAGGTCTGTAATGTGTCTAGTTACTATGCTGTCATCAGTAAACGTAGTTCCGTCTAGTGCGTAAGACGTTTGAACATTAGTAGAAGAAACAACTCCTGTGGCATCTGTAACTACCTTGTATAACCTGTAAGATGTCGCAGCTACAGGTGGCTCAGGAGCGGCTATTGCAACAGAAGATACGGTGTAAGTTCCATCTTGCCTAATATCCACATAGTTGTCCGAAGTAGCAGAAAGCGTAACATTGGAGTTGTTAGGCATATCAACACCCCAACCATTAACAATGTATGAACTAGCTCCAAAGAAAGGAACTAAAGATGCAGGAGATGTAGTTAGCGTTCCCCCATCTGTTGTGTAATCTCTTGAATCTCCAACTATTCCCGTAACTACAGACTTTAAATCGGAAGCATACCCTTGAAATAAACTATTACTACCTGTCTGTCCATCAGCAGACTTACCCAAGTCTAGCATGAAGTTAATGCGGCAAAGCCTGCTCATTATTAACGACAACAAGTTTGTTAAGTTATCATTTGGAGGCTGAATCTCAGGTGGAGCAATATCTCCAAAAGCACAAGCATATAAGTCAACATTAAAACCACACAGGTCTATGTCTGTTGTACAAAGGTCTGCTACTGTTGTGGTAAGAGTTGTCAATGAACTACTTACGCTGCAAATTTCAGTGGCTAATTCTTCTATTATTGTTTCAGCATCTGCTCCTGTAAGCGTAAAGCAAGAATAAACTAAGTCTCCTGTGTAGGTTACATTAGTAGCATTTATTGTGGCAGGAACTACAATGGCACAAATTGCCGCATCCAATATTTCTAAAACATCATTTAAGGATGAATTGGGTGGAACCGTATTGCAAGTAAAGTTTCCGTCAAATAACGTAACGTCAGACGTTGCAATGGTTAACCCTAAGTCAGAGGGTTTCAGTATTGGAGGGCATGCTTCAGCCATATCATGTGATTTAACAACAATTAGAAACGAGGTCTTCTAATAACTTACCCTGTAAGCAATCTACCTCGCCCTGATTGAGTACCTCTACGGTATCACATTCTAAAGCATCTATAATCAACTGCTTGGCAAGTATAGCTCCCCAAGTCTTACCGCACTTGTCTAATCCGTATAGTTCAGCACCCGCAATAGCAGCAGTCTCTATTGAAAGAGTAGTCTTTGCTCCTAATATAAGCGTTGTGTTTATTACTAAGTGGCTCATCTACAACCGCATATAGATTTCATCAAATTAACTTGAGTCTCAACTTCATTCCAAGCTTGCCTATTAACAGATATGTTTACTGCTTTAATAAGCATATCCAATTTAATAGAGCTTAAAAATGTTTTATTCTTGCAAATCACATCATCGTTGCAAAAATCACTAGACATTAAACAAAATGCTTCGTGAACCAATTTCTCTTTACAATCTAAAATACTACGACAAAGAATAACAACCTTAGCCTCTGTGCAATAAGGCGTAAGCAACTCATCTGCAGGAAGTGGAGCATATACTTCCCATTCTGCTGTTGTTACGTCAGGAGTGGCTCCTATGGTCGTAGCAGACAATGCCTTATAAAGTACTCCACTATAATACACAATATCGTCAGCAGCAAAGGCTAACGTAACATCCCAAGTTGGATAATTGCACATTCTAACAGTATATATTCCATCTACATCTGAAGAACGCAACGTAAAATTTATTGTATCTGTAGCTGTACTTGCTGTTGGTATTGATTCGTCTACATCTGCTGCAGCTATGGAAGATTGAACCCATGTGCTACCGTCTCCTGTAGTAATAACTACCCTTCTGTAGTCAGAAAAAGCAGCCCTTGTATGACCTACTTGTGTGTTGGTGTTGTAGTTAGATTCATCAGTATAAGTAAATGTAGAACACGCAGAATCTATAGTAAGCGTATTCTCACCTGTTACTGAATCAATTAAACTAGCGAGAAAGTTTGCCATGTTGTTTTATTTTATCTCGTTAAGCAAATATAATAATTTGTTTCGTATTCTTGAGAAGCTATATTTATTCTTTCTATTCTTTCTTATTAAATGCATGCGTTTTTAATGCCGATGCATGATTTATCTATTGCTAAATAGATTTTTAAATTTATCACCTTTAAATTTATTACCCTCGAATTTCAAGTCAAACTTATTACTTCCTCTTTTAGTGCTTGACTTCCAATCGTACCCTTCTTTTTCCCAAGTAAGACCAACAAAGTCTTCGTTTGAATCTATTGACTCCGCTAAGTCTCCTAAAAATTTCTTTCCGTTGTATTCGCTAAAGTAATCCATAGTAGCCTCTTCTCCCATTGATGATTTTGAAAAAGCATTGTACAAATCACTAGCTTTATCGTAATAGTGTTTAACATACTTTTCGTTAAACTCGTCAGTAATTTTCTGCTTGTCTGCATCTGAGGCATTTTCAGGCAATGATTTTAACTCATCTTTAAAGTCGTTCTCTATTTCTTTAAAAGCAGTCTTTAATCCCCAAATATTATTTTGTAGCATTGTAGGAACATTTCTAGTTTTAACCTTTACACCTGCAGCTATATTTGATATTTCTTTAGCAAGACTATATCTAACCCCATACCTTTCTTCCCCTTCTATTCCTCTAATTACGTTTCTAACATTTTCAGGGAGACCTTTAGTTGCTACAGATGATGCGTGAACTAGAGCATCTAAGAATCTTTCACCCCCAAATTTATAGCTTTCAGTTATCTGCCTTCCGTATGCATCTTGATTCGCTATTGCTTCAAATATAGCTTCTGTTCCAACTTCAGCACCTACAAATGGCTTAATTATTTCACCAATCGCTCCTTTTTCGTACCCATATTCTTCTTTGTAAATAGCCGAAACCACTTTATCTAGCATTGAATTTGGATTAAGGAAAGACCAATCTACAACATCAACATCTCCATCAAATTTCCCACCATATGCCACTATATTACTGTTAGTAGAGTAAGAAGGAAGAACCATGTCAAACGCTTTTTCATCATCGTCATCAAAAGCGTAAGATATTAGACCCATTGCAAGCATTGCTTTAGCAGAATATTTTAGCAACGTTCCAAGACCCATAGCCACAGTAAGCCCTGCGGTCTTTTTAATTTGAAGTTTCCTTAATTCTTTAGCTGCTTCTTGATTTCCTGACTCTTTAAGTTGCTGTATCTCAGAACCCATTTCATAAATGTTTCTGATTAAAGAAATCCTAGTTTTAATCATTTGGGATTGAAACATTACAAAAGAACCCACAATAGGGGAACGACTAAGAGACTTCATTGCCGCACTACTTTTTGAATAAGTAGGCTGCTCTTCTCTTGTAGCTTTAGAAGCCTTTTCTTTAATAAAATTCTGATACTCAATAGATGTTTGCTCAAAAGGAACATTTAAGGGTTGACCTTTAGCTTTCCTGTAAACCGAATCGTATTGACTTTTTTCCTTTTTATATTGAATAATCTTAAATATTGCATCAGTAGCTTGATAAGGCTTAGAAAATGTTTTAATGGCGTTTTGCGTAGCTTTTCTTGCACCGCTTTCCATTTTTTGAATAAGATTTCCTCCAACGGTTTCATCATACATCTTATTAGCTTCTGCCTCTATAACACCTGCGATAGCTGAATCTTCAATTAACCCTTGCTCAACAGCTTCTAAGTAATCTTTTTTGAATTGCTCTCTTGAGTCTTCAAACTTATTTTTACGCATCTTCATGTATATGCTTCCTGCGACATGTACCGCAGCAGTAGGCGTAGACATTAGTGTTGCTGCTTTTTCAGCCGTTGTAAAGTCTTGTATTGAAGTCTTTGATGCCGCAACTAAATTTCCCCAACTCGGAATATGACCTGTTGAAATCAAGTTCCATATTGCTCCTGTAAAGTTTCTTGATTGAGAATCCATTTTAAATATGGTCAACCCTGCCTTAGTTAAACTATTAAATCCAATAAGCCAACTTACCATTTTTGATGAATTAGTAAACGTATTGTTTTCTCCATACATTACAGAGTACAACTCAGGATTTACATACATTCCACCCAAGCCAACAGATTCTGATTTGGATATTTTTTTCCAACCCTTTACTTCTTTTTTAGAAAACAAAGCACCGTCATCTTGCTCAAGCAAATTAGATTCAACCTTAGCCTTAGCTAACAATGAGCCTGCTTTAGACATAGATTTAAAGAAGTTTATATTAGAATCTAGGTATTCGCCCATCATTATTCTAATAGGCTCTGAGATTTCCCCTCTTGCCCTTGTAATCGACTTTTCAAACTCTTTAATTTTAGCAGCTTCTTCAGAAGGTACTGTAGCTGCTTTTCCTTTAGCGGGGGGAGCAAGGATTCTTGAAATAGCTGAATCAATTTCGTCTTGATTTCTTTCAAAGGCAATTCTTTTGTCTCCTTTTGGATTGGCTTCACTAGAAAGGTCTTTAAGTTCAAACGGAACGCCATTTTTTAGGTTTTCTCCATTCTTTCCTAATGCCTTTTTAAGTTCTTTATTTTTATTTAAAAATTTATTGTACTCACTTTGGCTAAGGAAAGATTCTATTCCTTCAGAATTGGTAAACACATAGATGCTGCTATCTCCTTCTTTCCTAGCCTCTATTGTATAGATTCTTTGAGATGTAGAGGTTTTTAAATCTTCCCTTATTTCGCTTTCAATTGAATTTCTTGCTTCTTCTTCTGCTTCTGCTCTTGTAAGTTTAGGATTCTTCGTCAACTCAGCCTCAATTCTATTTTGAGGGACAGGCATGTTTTCTTTCCAATTTTCAGAATAATTAATTCTGTCATACATCATATAGCTTCTGTGAACCCACATTCCTGAGTTAGCGTTAATAGCAGCAACCAATGGATTTTCTTCTCCTACGATTGACTCTAGTTCATTAGAAAGCTTGGATTCTAGAGAATCTAACTCTGTTCTCATTTCAACAGCAATATCCTGTAGGGCGGTAGATTTTATTTCACTTAAAGCTTTTGCGCTGTTTTCACTTCCTTGTTTTTCCTGTAAATAAGTGTTTATTTTTTGACTCGCATCTATCTGTAAATTTTTTCTTTCTTCAAACTTTTTAATTGTTTCTCTTCCCTTTTCTGTTAAGCGCAATTTAGCTCTACCTGCTTTTGTAGATAGTTGAAGCAGTTCTGCTTTAGACATTGGGATACTTTTTTGAAGATACGCATTCATCCTTGAGTTCATATCATTAACCATTAATGTGGCTTTTTTCTCAAAGTAAGCAGCGTGACCTTTAGCTCTATCTGCGATTAACTTTTTCTTTCTTCCTACGCCTCTATCTTCTTTAAACTTTTTCTTGTAGCTTTTCTTGGTTCTGTCTAGGAAATTGTCGCTTCGTAAAATGCTACTATCTAATATTACAGGGCTTCTTACGTCTTTATTTTCTAAAAAGCTAAGTTGCAAGTCAGCCATATACTCACTGCTTATGTTTTTACTGATAGGAGTCTTAGCTAGAAGCTCCTTAGCAGCAAGTTCAGTAAATTGGTCAATGGTGAACGTATTAATGTCTAGCTTTGAATTAACTCCAATAGCTCTTTTTGCCGCTTGCCAAAATCTTTTTAAGATAGTTTGAAACTTATTGCTTTTTTCTTTTTCGAGTATCTTAACTCCCTTGTCTGCAATTGCTTTAGCTAATGCTTCGTCTAGCATTTCCTGCTCAGAAAGACCTTCGTACAGTTCTTCGCTCTTAACCTCTTGCAAGTAAGGACTACCTTTCATCATGTTCAACGCCTTCTTGTATATTTGAGGGTTTGACTTTCTAACTACAGCCAACCATACATGAGAGAACTCTTCCATTACATCTTTAGAGTCTGCTCTATTCGGGTTGATGAATACCTTCCCTGATTCCCTATGAAAATAAGCAGGGATTAATGCAGCATCTTCAGGTAGGTATCCTTCTTCTTCAAGCATTGTTTGCCAAGCTGATTCGCTTGCAACAATATCTACTTTAATATTTAAAGTCTTTCTAAGTCTGTCTACAAGTGATTGAGCAAAGTTTCCTGCTTTTTGCTCTCTCCTTACAGATGCAGAACCTCTTTTGTTTGATTTCTTTAATACCTTGTTGTTTTCGCTGATTTGCTTATTTATACTTTCAAGCTCTTTAGTCTGCTCTTGTAAAGAATTTTCAAGTTGTTCCGTTGGCTTTCCTTTAGATTCTTTTATGACTTTATTTAGCTTTCCTATCTGCTCTTTAAGTTTCTTTGCTTGAGTTTTTAATGCTCTTGTTTCAGAATCTAATTTTTCTCTTTTTACAGAGTCAGCTTTGTTAAAAGTCTCCTTGGTGGTTTCTTTTGTTATTTCATTAGCTTTCTTTTTTAAGTCTTCTATGGCTTTTTGCTTTGAAGCTTCAATATTTTCACTTTTCCCTCTTGTTTGAAGAGCAGGAGAAACAATGCTAGGCTTTAATTTTCCTTGTGCATCTCTATGTGTCATTGTAAAGTTTGGCTGACCTGATGTGGTTGTTGTGTTAATTATGGTAAACACATTTCCGTTTCCATCTTCCATTGTCGGGTTTGCTCCTTTTTCTTCAATCCATTTACTTTCATCCTCAATTGCTACCTTTCCTATTACTGTTGGGTCTACTTTTTCTTTAACTGCTTGCTTTGCTCTTGCTTTAGAAGCATAGGTTCCAACTATCTTTGTGGTTCCTTGAGCATGCACTTCCGCAACCCATTTGCCTTTTTGCTTATAAATCGCATAAACATCGCCTGTACTATTGTCTTCAGCATATGTAAAAGTTTCTGAGCCTTTGGTTTTTCCAAACATATCAGCCAATTCTTGTAAAGACGAGAATGTTGTTCGTTTTTTAGATTTTCCACCCTTTCTTTCTTCTCCTTGCTTAACCCCTAGTGTTTCCCATTCAGAAAGTCCCTTTTTACTTTTTGCTTTTTCTTGGTATTTAATTTGAATTTGGTCAATTTCTTTTTGAATCTCAGCTTTTACCTTTTTACTTCTAGATTTTTTTTGCTTAGATTCTAATTCTTTTATTTTAGCAGCATCAATCTTCTTTTGAGCAGCTTCAGCCGCTTTAATTTGTTCAGCTACGTTTTCCCTTGTTTCTATCCCCTCTTCTATTTTAGAAGTGATGTATTCTTGCTCAGAAGCAATAAAAGAAGCCTGCTCTTTTGTAATCTTGTCTATCTCCTGTTGAATTTCTTTATCTAACTCAGGATTTTGCTTTCGCTTTTCGTTTAATGTTTTAATAGACTCGCTATAAGCTTTTGCTACTTCGCCAACTTTTCTATTTTTTTGTGGGCTAGTACTCTTTTCATCCTTCATAGCTCTTGTTAGCTCATCTTTGGCTTTAGATATTTTAGCTGAATTGTCTTCCTTGATTTGCTCAAGATTGACTTCTTTTAAAGATTTGGCTTTTTGCTCTTCTTTAGCTTGTTTTTCTTCAACTATTTTAGCCGCCTCTTCTTTACTTTCTTCTATTTTTTTCTTAGATTCTTGCTCTTGTCTAGACCTAGACTCAGCCATTTTTTTGCTAACAGCGTTTACTATTTTTTCATTAGAAACTTTCCCGTTTTTGTTTGCGTTTTTTACAATGGCTCCAACACTTTTAGCTTTGGTTGTTACGCCTAATTCTTCTTTTAGCTCGTTGGTTTCTTTTTCATTAAGTCTAACCTTATCTACTGTTTTACCTTCAACTTTAGCTGTTAAGGCTCTTTCTATTGTTTTATCTGTGGCTTTTAAGGGTTCCTTTTCTTCTCTATTTTTTGACCTTTGTTCTAAGGCTTTGGTTAATGAAGATTTTTCTTTGACGTTTAAAAAACTTTTTTCTTCTTCTTTTACCCCCTCCTTGACCTCAGTAGCTGTTTTTTTAGGAGCGGGTGGAGGTGTAGTTTTTTTAGTTTCGTTTATTTTCTTTATTCTATTTTCCGCTTCTCTTTTTCTCTTTTTTGCATCTTTAATTTTATCCTTGTATCCCTCCATCGCACCATTAGCATCATCTCGTAAGTCCTCCTTGTTGGCTTGTTTTTCCTGTCCTTTTGTTGTTAAGTTAGCGATTTCTGTTTTCAGGTCGCCTTTTATGTTGCTAATTTCCTCTTGAGCAGCCTCTATTTCCCCTTCAGCAGCCTCTATTTCCAATTCAAGGTCAGCTATCTCACCTGTAGTTTCCTCTTTAACTTCAGTTACTTCTGTTTCAGCAGGAGTTACTTCCTCTTCAGCCGCTGCCTGTGCTGCTGCTTCTTTCTCTGCTGTTGATTTAGATATAGATTCTTTAACTTCAGTAGTGGGGGTTTCCCAATTATTTATCTTGTCAACATTACCAAAGTACATGTTGTTTTTAGTAGGAGATTTGAATGTGTCAAAACTAATCTTTCCTATAGCCCACTCATCTTCATTTGGTTCTAGCACTTCCTCAACATTCACTCCAATCATTCCTACAGGCTGATTTCCTATGTGCAAAACCTCAACTTCAGCATCCCAAAAATTACCTCTACTCTTGTTTCTTTTTGGAGTTGATTTCAAACGTAATACATAACGAGTCCCGTCAATATTTCTTACATAGACATCTCCAACATTAAGTTCATGACCTCTTGTTTTTTCGGTGTCATAATCCTTTAACTTTATGTTTTTTCCTGCGTTTGCTTCTGCTCTAGCATTGTTAATAATTATTTTAGCTTTATACGGAGAAACTTCTTTACTGCTTCTTCCGCCAAGGATATTTGGCTTTTCATAAACATACTTATCCCCCTTCTTTGTTATGGTAACTTCTCCCTCAGATACAGACTGACCCTCTTGTAGAGAATCAACTTCTTTTATAACCAAACCTATTTGAGTCTGCCCTTCCTCGGCAGTCACTTCTGTTTCAGTAGGAGCGGATTCTTGTTTTTTTACATTCCTACCTAAGTATACTTTTAATTTTTTTATAGTTTCTCTTCTGCTTGTTTTGCTAGATTTTGTACGCTTATCTGTCCATCCTTCATTAAGCTCTACAGTATATCCCTTTCCTCTTTCATACTTAACATCTTTAACAGCAGGATGTTCTTTTATTTCTGCTAATGTCTTAACTTTCTTAAATTCTAAATCCACCTCTTCAGCTACCACTTCTTCTTTAACTTCAGTAGTGGGGGTTACTTCCTCGGCAGTTACTTCTGTTTCGGGAGTTACTTCTGCTTCGGGAGTTACTACTTCTTCAGCCGCTTCCTCAGTTTCTTCTGTTTCGGGAGTTACTTC
>Ga0209425_10001450_pt1 | contig 27778 bp, 38 predicted proteins | sample COG_05_FD_184749 | JGI IMG/M metagenome (GOLD analysis project Ga0209425, IMG submission 184749) | Pelagic Microbial community sample from North Sea - COGITO 998_met_05 (SPAdes) (version 2) | ecosystem: Environmental > Aquatic > Marine > Neritic zone/Coastal water | place: Helgoland, sampling...
ATGCAGCAGCATTCATTCTACAAGGTGCAATAGATTTTTTGAATAATTAATACTTGCCATATTAGCTCTTTATAGTTATAGAGTTAATTTTAATGGCAATTAAAACAAATAAAGCTATTAAAATATCCCAAAAACACTTGTTAGGTATTCAAGATTTATCAATCAACGATGTAAATTTAATTTTAGATGAATCTCAAACTTTTATAAAACTTAATCAAAGTAAGAGTAAAAGATTAAACGTGTTAACCGGTAAAACACAAATTAATCTTTTCTTTGAACCATCAACTAGAACGCAAAGCTCTTTTGAATTAGCAGGAAAAAGATTAGGTGCTGATGTAATGTCAATGAATATGGGAAATTCTGCAATTAAAAAAGGTGAAACATTAATTGATACTGCAATGACGTTAAATGCAATGCACCCAGACATAATTGTTATTAGACACCAGGACTCTGGGGCATGCAACTTACTATCACAAAAAGTTAATTGCGCAGTTTTAAATGCTGGTGATGGTAGAAGAGAACATCCTACTCAAGCTCTTCTTGATGCTTTAACAATTATAAATCGTAAAAATAAAATTGAAGGTCTCAAAATTGCAATATGTGGAGATATACTTCATTCAAGAGTTGCAAGATCAAATATTTATTTATTAACAATGCTTGGAGCGGAAGTGAATATTATCGCGCCTACAAATTTGATGCCTAAAGAAATAGAAAAATTTGGTGTTAATACTTTCACAGATATGAATAAAGGACTTAAAAATTGTGACATAGTAATGATGTTAAGATTACAAAATGAAAGAATGACAAGTTCATTCCTATCATCTAATCGTGAATACTATGAGTATTATGGATTAACACCCGATAAGCTTGATCATGCAAAGCCTGATGCAATAATAATGCACCCAGGTCCTATGAACAGAGGTATTGAGATTGATACAAGGTTAGCCGACGATATAAATAAGAGTGTAATTAAAGAACAGGTAGAACTAGGTGTGGCTGTAAGAATGGCGTGCTTAAAAATTTTTTGCAATAAATGAAAAAACAATACTTTATAAACGCAAATATTATTGATCCATATAATTCATTGAATGAAAATGGAGGCTTAATTATTGCTGAAGATGGTAAAATTGAAGCCATAGGTAAAAAAGTAAATACTAATAATTTGCCAACAAGAGAAAAGCCAATTGATTTAAAAGGTAGATACATCTTTCCAGGATTAGTAGATATGAGAGTATTTGTAGGTGAGCCTGGTTATGAATACAAAGAAAATTTCAGAACCTTAAGTAATGCAGCACTCTCAGGTGGTGTAACATCAGTTGTTACTATGCCTAACACAGACCCAGTTATAGACAACGTTTCAATAGTAGATTTTTTAAAAAGAAGAGGAAGAGATAAATCAAAAATTAACATTTTTCCATGTGCTTCATTAACTCAAAATACTGAAGGTACAAACATGACTGAATTTGGTTTGCTAGCAAGCAAAGGCATAATTGGCTTTACAGATGGAGTAAGAACTATTCAAAATACAAGTTTGATGTCAAAAATAATGAATTCTGCTAAAGATTTAGGATGTCTAATAATGCAACATGCTGAAGATTATCATCTTTCTAAAAATGGAATGATTAATTCTGGTATAATTGCAACTAAACTTGGTTTATCGGGAATACCTGACATAGCTGAGAGAATTATAATTGAAAGAGATTTAACTTTACTTGAAAAGGCAAAATGTCGATATCATATCTCACAAATTTCATCAGCAAAATCAGTTTCAGTAATTAAAGAAAGAAAAAATAACATTAAATTTACATGTGGTGTATCAATAAATAATCTCTCTTTGAATGAAAATGATATTGGTGATTTTAAAACATTTTTAAAACTATCTCCACCTTTAAGAAAAGAAGACGACAGAGAAGCTCTAGTTCAGGGTTTAAAAGACAAGACTATAGATGTAATTGTTTCAGATCACAAACCAGAAGATGAAGAGTCTAAAAGATTAACTTTTTCTCAAGCAGCAACTGGTGCTTCAGGTATAGAAACACTTTTATCTTTAAGTTTAGAATTGTATCATAATGGATCTGTTAAACTTGAGACCATAATTCAAGCTTTAACATCTAATCCAGCAAAAATTTTAGGTATTAATAAGGGAAATCTTTCAATAGATAATGACGCTGACTTTTGTATTGTTGATTTAGATAAACCATGGATTGTAAAAAAAGAAAATTTAGTTTCAAAATCCAAAAATACTTCAATTGAGGATAAAAGACTTCAAGGTAAGGTAATTAATACATTTGTAAAAGGTAAGGAATTATTTAAAATATAAAAATGGAACATTTTACAATAGGTATTTTTTCCTATCTTATGGGGTCCATTCCATTTGGTTATATATTAACAAAAATTTTTTTAAAAAAAGATATTAGAAATGTTGGTTCTGGTAATATAGGTGCTACCAATGCATTAAGAGCTGGCAATAAAGTAATAGGATACACAACTCTTGTACTGGATATATCTAAAGCCATAATTCCTGTAATCTATGTTAAAATAAATTTTCCAGAATTAATATTTATAGTTTCATTATGTGCTTTTTTAGGTCATGTATTTCCAATTTGGCTCAAATTCAAAGGCGGCAAAGGTGTTGCTACCTACATTGGAATACTTTTTTCAATAGATATTTTATTGGGAATTATCTTTATCACGTGTTGGGCAATTGTTTTTTTTACTTCTAAGTTCTCTTCATTATCGTCAATAATCGCAACTTTATCGATTCCTGTTTATCTTCTCATAATTAAAGATACAAATAATGTTATTTTTTTTATAACAATGTTTGTTTTGATATTTTTTACACACAAGGAAAATGTCAAACGATTAAAAAATAAAGAAGAAAAAAAGACTAAGATTTATTAATTTGACTATCAGATTCATTTTAGTAGTTTAATTAATTATGAATCTAGTAATAGTTGAAAGTCCTGCCAAGGCTAAAACAATAAATAAATACTTAGGTGAAAACTATACTGTTTTAGCAAGTTATGGTCATATAAGAGATTTACCATCTAAGAACGGTTCGGTAGACCCTGAACAAAATTTTAAAATGGAATGGGAGGTTGATAGTTTTTCAAAAAAATATTTAAAAGAAATTACAGATGCTGCAAAAGACTCTTCCAAAATTATTTTAGCGACCGATCCTGATCGTGAAGGTGAGGCAATAGCGTGGCATGTAAAAGAATATTTAAATGAAAAAAAACTATTAAAAGATAAAGAAGTTGAGAGAGTTGTTTTTAATGAAATTACAAAAAAAGCTGTAACTCATGGTATTGAAAATCCAAGACAAATTGAACCTTTATTAGTCGATGCATACATGGCCCGTAGAGCTCTTGATTATCTTGTTGGATTTAACATATCTCCAATATTGTGGACTAAATTACCAGGTTCAAAATCAGCGGGAAGAGTTCAATCTGTTGCTTTAAAACTGATTACTGAAAGAGAGCATCAAATCGAGTCCTTTAACCCTGAGGAATTTTGGACTTTAAGTATTAACTTTCAAGATAATAATAGAAATTTGATTACTTCAAGTATTTTTCAACTAGATGGAAAAAAAGTAGAAAAATTTTCTTTCAAAAGTAAAGCTGAAATAGAAAAAGCAATCACAGTTATCAAAGATAAAAAATTTAATATAAGTGATATTTCATCAAAAATAGTTAGTAGAAATCCGTCAGGTCCATTCACAACTTCTACACTTCAGCAAGTAGCATCAAGCAGATTAGGGTTTGGTGCATCAAGAACAATGCAAATAGCTCAAAAATTATATCAAGGTATCGAAATAAATGGAGAAACAATTGGATTAATCACATACATGAGAACAGATGGAACAAACTTATCAGCTGATGCAATTACAGATTTTAGAAATTTTATTAAAAATAGATATGGTATTGAGTATCTTCCGGCAAACCCTTTAAGTTATTCTGGAAAAAAAGCTAAAAATGCTCAAGAAGCTCATGAAGCCATAAGACCCACTGATATAAATAAATCACCTGAATCTATTAAAAAATATTTAAGCACCGATCAACAAAAATTATATAATTTAATTTGGAGCAGAGCATTATCTTCACAAATGGAAACAGCAAAATTTGATAGAAATACAATTACAATTATGTCTAATGATTATAATACGATCTGCAAAACTAGTGGGTCTGTGTTAAAATTTGATGGATTTTTAAAAGCTTATCCAAATCCGAATAAAGATGATGATGAAGCTATATTACCTGAAATGTCAAAAGGAACAATTAATATAGAAGCACTGATTGATGAACAACATTATACTCAACCACCTCCAAGATATTCTGAGGCAAGTCTTGTGAAAAAATTAGAAGAACTTGGAATAGGAAGACCTTCAACATACGCTAGTATTATTTCAACAATTGCTAATAGAGGATATGCAGAAATAACTAATAAAAGGTTTTTTCCAACTGATCGGGGTAAATTAATTTCAGCTTTTTTAGAAAAATTATTTTCCAAATATGTAGATTATAATTTTACATCTGGATTAGAGGATCAATTAGACGATATCACAACTGGAAAGGAAAGTTGGATAAAGGTTTTGGAAATGTTTTGGAAAGATTTTAATAACAATGTATCGGAAGTAAAAGAAAAAAGAACCAGAGAAGTTTTGGATTTATTAAATGAAAGTTTAGGAACATTAATTTTTGATAAAGATGTGGATGGTAATGTTGTAAGAAAATGTCAATTGTGTGAAACAGGATCTTTAAGCTTGAAAAATAGTTTTAGAGGAGGTGCGTTTATTGGCTGCTCAAATTACCCTGAATGTAAATTTACTAGACCTTTATCTAAAACAAAAGCTGCAGCACAACTTCAATTAGCAGAACCTAAGTTTATTGGTAAACATGATAATGGAAATGATATTTTTTTAAAAAATGGAAGATTTGGTCCTTACTTACAATATGAAAAATTAATAGAAGATGCTTCAGAAGATAAACTTTCTAAGAAAAAAAAGAAAACTAAAAAAGCTAAGAAGGATATTAATGAACTTATAAAGAACGTCTCCATACCAAAAGGTTTAGAATTAGAAAGTATTGATTTAGATAGAGCAAAATTTTTATGTTCTTTGCCTACATCATTAGGAGTAAACCCAGAAAATCAAAAAGAAATTACCTTAAATACTGGAAGATTTGGCCCATATTTGAAATGTGAAAATAAATCAGCAAGAATTGAAAATATTGAAGAAATTTTTTCTATAGGTTTAAATAGAGCTATAATTTTAATAGCTGAAGCAAAACCTGGTAGAATGTCTTCGTCAATTATAAAGGAATTAGGTGAGCATCCAGAAGATAAAAAACCAGTAAGAGTTATGAAGGGTCAATATGGACCGTACATAAAATATAAGTCTCTAAATGCAACAATTCCAGAAGAAAAAGATCCTCTAGAAATTAATATGGAAGAGGCTTTAATATTAATTGAGAAAAGAAAAGAATACGATAAAACTAAAAAATCAAAAAAAATTAAAAAAAAAAAGAAAGCTAAAAAATGAAAATAATATTAATCTTTATAATCTTTTTATATACTTTTACTTTAAATTCTAATGCTGCTGAATTAAAAGATTGCTCTGAATATAATAAATTAAATCCTAAATACTTAGCCTGCAAAGCTGCAAATGTAATCAAAGAAACAACAAATTATCAAAAAAATGAATGGTCAGAAGAAAAAAATAAGTTAAAAAAAAAGGATTAGATATGAATTTTGAAGAAAAAATAAGTGAACTCAATATAAAACTACCTGAAGCAAAATCACCAGTAGGAAACTATGTTGCTACAAAAATAGCTGGTAAATTATTGTATATATCAGGTCAAATTTCAATTGATGAAAAAGGAGCTTTAATTAAAGGTAAAGTTGGTAAAGATTTAGATACAGATAAAGCATATCAAGCAGCAAAAAGATGTGGCTTGAGCATCATAACACAGGCAAAGAATGCTTGTGATGGTGATTTATCAAAGATAAAGTCGTGTATAAAATTAACTGGGTTCGTTAATTCAACTGAAACATTTACCGAGCAACCTAAAGTAATAAATGGAGCTTCAGACCTAATGGCTTCAATTTTTGGTGATGCAGGAATGCATACAAGAGCAGCTGTAAGTACTAATAGTCTTCCTCTAGGTGTTGCAGTTGAAATTGATGCGATTTTTGAACTAAATTAAAAATTTTTAAGATCTTCCAACACTAAAATATTTAATATTTTTTTTATTCATTTTGTTTGGTGAGTAAAGATTTCTCATATCAAAAATAATTGTTTTATTATTTTTTAATAATCTTTTAAAATTTAAAGATTTAAAATCATTCCATTCAGTGTGAATTATAATCAAATCAGCTTTAGCTAAACACCTGTCTATTGATTTCACAAATTGAACATTTTTATACTTCTTGAAATCTTTCTTAAATCCAGTGGGATCATAATATCTGATTAAAGCACCTTTTTTGGATAATTCAGGAATCATTGTTAAACTAGAGGAGTCTCTCATGTCATCAGTGTTTGCTTTAAAAGTAACACCTAAAAAACTAATATTTTTTTTTTTAACTTTATTATCTAAAATTTTATAAACTCTTTGCAGTAATAACTTTGATCTATTTTCATTTGACTTAATAACAGATTTTATAACTGACAAATTTGTCTTAAATTTATCAGCTGTTGATGTGATCGCCTTCGTATCTTTAGGAAAACAAGAGCCTCCATAAGCAGGACCTGCTCTCAAAAAACGACTTCCTATTCTTTGATCTAGACCCATACCAATCGCAATATCATCTATATTTATATTTATTTTTTCACACAAATTAGCAATCTCATTAATAAATGTAATTTTTGTTGCTAAAAACGCATTAGAAGCGTATTTAATTAACTCAGCTGCTCTTCGAGAAGTATGAACATATTTTGCACCTTTTCCTATTAAAGGAGAATAAAGATTTTTTAAGATCTTATTAGATTTCAAATCATTAGATCCTACTACAACTCTGTCTGGAAAGGTAAAATCTCGAATTGCCTCACCTTCTCTTAAAAATTCTGGATTTGACACAACTGAAAATTTTTTCTTTGAATATTTTTTTTTTAAAATGTTTTCAATCTCGTCACCAGTAGTAACAGGCACAGTAGACTTTGTTATTATAATTTTAAATTTATTAATCGATTTAGCTAATTCTCTAGCTACACCAAAAATTTGTGATAAATCAGCACTATTACCACCTTTTTTTGTTGGTGTTCCTACACATATAAAAATTATATCGGATTTTTTAACTGCAGTTTCTAAATTGTTTGAAAATTGTAATCTTTTGTTTTTAACATTCTTTAAAACTAATTCTTCAAGACCGGGCTCATAGATGGGAATTACTCCATTTTTAAGTTTATTAATTTTATTTAAATCTTTATCAACGCAAATTACATCATTTCCTAAATCCGAAAAACATACACCACTTACTAATCCAACATAGCCAGTTCCTATCATGCACAATTTCATAGCTTAGAAATCTCCAAAGATGATTTAATGTAACCTTTCATAGTTCCACAGTCTAAATATTTACCTAAAAAATTATGTGCAATAAATTTCTCATTTTCATTAATTAACGATTGAATTGCATCTGTTATATGAATTTCACCACCCTTACCAGGTTTTTGTTTTAATAATTTCTTAAATATTTTTTTAGGTAAAATATATCTACCTATAACAGCTTTGTTAGAGGGTGCTTCTTTAATAGAGGGTTTTTCAACCACATCATTTATTAAAAAATTATTTTTATCCAAACTTTTTTTAAGTTTATATATCCCCCATCTTGATACTGAATTCTTTTTAACATTCATACTAGCCATAACAGATGATTTATATTTTTTATGAATTTTAATCATAGATTTAGAGCAATTTTTTTTTATAATCAAATCATCTGGTAGTAACATAAGAAAATATTTATCTTTAATAAATTTTTTAGTTTTTAAAACTGCATCTCCAGTTCCAAGTGGTCTATCTTGATAAACGAATTTGATCATTTTTTTATATCTTGATATCTTTTTATACTCGTTGATAATTCTTTTATCTTTTTTTTTTTTGATTATTTTTTTATAAAAGTGATCATTGTAAAAATATTTTCTAATTATTTCTTTTTTTTTTGAGATAATAAAAATTACTTCTTTAATACCAGACTCAATACATTCATCTAAAATATATTCTAATCCAGGTTTGCCATTAATAGGTAAAAGCTCTTTAGCAAAAACACTTGTAAGGGGAAGCAGTCTTGTACCAAGACCTGCTAAAGGAATTATAGCTTGTTTAATCATATAAATGTTTTACTTATTAATCATATTATTACAAATGAAATTAATAAAACAAATTACTGAATTAAATAAGGCAATAAATAAAGAAAATAATTTAGGATTTATTCCTACGATGGGAAGTATTCATAAAGGACATGAATTTTTAATAAAAGAGTCTCGACGACTATGTAATAAAACTTTAGTTAGTATATTTATAAATCCCACTCAATTTAACAATAAAGTTGATTACAAAAGCTATCCAAGAAACTTAAACCAAGACCTTAAGGTCCTCAAAAAATTGAAGGTAGATTATGTTTTTTTGCCTACAGTAAATCAGATTTATAAACAAAAAAGATTTTCTAAAATTACTTTAAATAAATCTCAAAGAATAATGTGCGCAAAATTTAGAAAAGGTCATTTTGAAGGTGTGCTGGATGTTTTGGATCGATTTATTAAAAGAATATCTCCAAAAATTATGTTTATGGGTGAAAAAGACTATCAGCAATTTTTTCTTGTGAAAAATTTTATTTCAAAAAAATATTCAACAAAAGTTCATCTCTGTAAAACAATTAGAAAGTTTAATGGTATGGCCCTATCATCAAGAAACATGCTGTTAGATAAAACTGCTATTAAAACTGCAGGGAAAATTGCTAATAATTTATTTAAATTAAAGGATAAATTATATAAAACAAGAAATGTTAATAATACAGAATATAAAAAAATTATTCAAAAAGAAAAAAAAAAATTAACAAAGATATATAATGTAAAGATTGAATATTTGGAGTGTAGAAACTTAATCAACCTCAGTGAACATTTTAATAATAAACAATTTAAACTATTTATATCTTATTATTTAAACGACGTAAGACTTATAGATAATATTTAAAGAAAATAAGCGCCAACACCTAAAAAAGAAACAAAGCCAATTACATCTGTGATAGTGGTCACAAAAACACTAGAAGCTATAGCAGGATCTATTTTCATTTTTTTTAAAGTGACTGGCACTACTATGCCAAATAAACCTGCAACAATCATGGTAATGATCATTGATATTGAAATAATTAATGATAATTGCAAATCCTTAAACCATAATTGAACAATTATAGAGCTTATAACTGCAAATATAACCCCATTCAAAATTCCTATGTTAAATTCTTTTAATATATTTTGAGTAAAATTATTTTTAGTTAAATCGTTAGTGGCTAAAGTTCTTACTGTAACTGCTAAAGTTTGCATTCCAGCATTTCCGCCCATAGAAGCTACAATTGGCATCAAAAAAGCTAAAACAACCATTTGTTCAATTGTTGCTCCAAATAAGCTTATGCACCAAGTAGCTAAAAAAGCTGTAAACAAATTTAACAATAACCAATTAAATCTCCTTTTTGTTTTAACAAAAACACCGTCAGTAATTTCTTCATCTCCTACACCTGCTAATCTTAAAGCATCTTCCTCAGCTTCTTCTTTCAAAACAGTTAAAACATCATCATAAGTAATCATACCTACTAGCTTATTATGTTTATCTACTACACAGGCTGAATTAAGATTATAATTTTCAAATAAATTACCAACTTCTTCTCTATCCATGTCAACTGGTACTAAAATTGGTGAGTCAGTCATAATAGAAACCATCTTAGACTCTCTTGGTGTTCTTAAGACTTTAGATGAAGGTACAGTGCCTGTGGGTTTAAAATTTTCATCTACTATAAATATTTCTAAAAACTCATCTGGCAAGTCTTTATTTTCTCTTAAATAGTCTATTGTCTGACCAACACTCCAATTGCTTGGTATTGCGGTAAATTGTCTTTGCATAATTCTGGCCGCACTATCTTCTGGGTAACTTAAACCTTCCAATAAAGCAAATCTGTCTTTAGGTGGTAGTTCACTTAAAATTGAATTCTTTTCTTTTTCATCAACATTTTCAAGTATTTTGATGGCATCATCAGAGTCAAGATTTGTAAGTATTCTAGTTATTGATGCTGAGGAAAGATATTTAATAATTTCTGATTGAACTGACTCATTTAGTTCAATAAAAACCTCTGGATCAATTTTAAACTCATTAAGTTTAATTAAGTTTTCTCTATCATTTTGGTTTAAATGCTCAATAATATCAGCGGCATCAGCTGGATGCATCTCTTTAAGTGAATTAGTAACAAATGCTACATCGTTACTTAAAATTTTATCTGTTAAAACTTTTATGTATTCCTTATTAAATTCAAAATTAACTTTTTTATCTTTAATTTTCTTTGTTAAAGTCATAAGTTTACTCAATAATTTGTGTGGAACTTTTAATATATAATAAAAAGAATACAATTTTATAATGAATATTGAGATCAAAAAGTCAATAAAACCAGTAAAATATAAAGATGCTATTGATCAACTTGAGACTAGATTGAAATTAGTACATCAAAACAAGAGTAATGAATTAATATGGATTTTGGAACATGAACCAGTTTATACAGCTGGTACAAGTTTTTCTGAAAATGAGATTTTAGATAACTCTATAAAATTACTCAAAACAAATCGTGGTGGGAAAATTACATTTCATGGACCTGGGCAATTAATCTTTTATTTTGTTTTAGATCTAAAAAAAAGAAAAAAAGATATTAGAAAGTTCGTTTCTATAATTGAAAATACAATAATCGAAACCCTTAACTTTTATAAAATAAATAGTTTTGCAGATAGAAACAATATTGGAATTTGGCTAAATGATAATAATGAATCAAAAAAAATTGCTGCTATAGGTATTAGAGTAAGTAAATGGATTGCTTATCATGGCTTTTCATTAAATATTACTAATTGTTTGGACCCTTATAATAAAATAATACCATGTGGTATAATAAATAAAGGAGTTACTAATCTAAAAAATGTTTCTAATCTTAAATTTGCAGATATAGATAAAATTTTAGTTGAAAAATTTATTTCAAATTTAAAAAATTTAAACGTTTAACTTTAAGCAATTTTTTAAAATAGTTCGGTAATAAAGCAGTGTATGTGTGTTTAACATCATTGATTATAAATTTGATCTGATAAGAATGAAGCATTAAATTTTTATTAAGGCCCTTACTAGAATTTGAAAGTTTGTATTTGATGTCACCAAAAATTGGTTGCCCAATTGCATATAATTGTTTACGTAACTGATGTTTTCTACCAGTAATCGGTTTTAATTCTACTAAACTTGCTTCCGAATTTTTATCAATAACTCTATAAAAAGTTTTTGCTTTTTCTACTATTTTTTTTTCTTTATCATATCTAATTAGATCATCGTTCCATTCACCAGAATCTTTATCAAGCTCTCCATGACAAATAGCCAAATAAGTTTTGTGAACCTTTCGTAATCTAAATAACGATGTTAACAATTGAGCATACTCTCTAGTTTTTGCCATAATAAAAACACCAGAAGTATCTTTATCCAATCTATGAACCGAATAGGGTTTGGTATCTTTAAAAATTTCACTTTTTGCAAATATATCTACAAGATTTTTTTTAGACTTAGTTCCACCCTGTACCGAAATACCAGAATTCTTGTTTAAAACAATAAAGTCCTTATTATTATCAATAATCTGTTCTTCATTAGATTTTATAATCTCTTTAGAAGGTTGAAATTTGATCTTTTTTTGAACTATTGATTTTTTAAAATCTATATTGAAAAAATCAATTTTATCATTTGATTTAACTTTGTGAGAACTTTTAATTTTTTTTTTATTTAATTTAATTTTTCCTGCTCTTAAATTTTTTTCAATTAATGATTGTGGTATTTTTCCCAATAAGTGTCTAATCCATCGATCGATACGCATATCATTACACGTTGAATCAACGATGTATGACTTTTTCATGATTTAAGAATTAAGCTATAACTGTTTTTTTTTCTTCAGTTTTAGGTGTATCTTTTGATGTTTCTTTTTTCTTTTTATCAATTTTTTTTGCTTCTAAGTCTCTATCTACAAATTCAATAATGGCCATAGGTGCATTATCACCATATCTAAATCCAGCTTTAATTATTCGTGTATAACCACCATTTCTTTTTTCATATCTTTTTGAAAGAGTCTTTTTTACTTTATTAGCTGAGTTAATGTCTTGTAATTGAGATACTAGCATTTTAGTAGTTAATAGAGTTTCTTTTTTACCTAATGTAATAATTTTGTCAGCTTGAGGTTTTAAAAATTTTGCTTTTGGCAATGTCGTTTTAATCTGTTCATATTTAATCAGCGAATTAAGCATATTTTTTAAAAGTGCTTTTCGATGTTCAGAAGTTCTATTCAACTTCTTATTTGCCATTCCGTGTCTCATTAAATGGCTTCCTCTAATTTTTTAGACAATTCTGCTATATTATCTGGTGGCCAATTAGGTATTTCCATACCTAAATATAAGGACATTCCAGTCAAAACTTCTTTAATTTCGTTAAGTGATTTACGCCCAAAATTAGGTGTTCTTAACATTTCACCTTCAGATTTTTGAACAAGATCTCCTATATAAATTATATTATCATTTTTTAGACAATTCATTGACCTTACAGAAAGTTCTAATTCATCAACTTTTCTTAGTAAGTTTTTGTTAAATTCTGGCTCAGAAGAAACTTCTTTTACTGGTGCTTCAACAGGTTCGTCAAAATTAATAAACATTTTAAGTTGATCTTGAAAAATTCTCGCTGAATATGCTACTGCATCTTCTGCAGAGATTGATCCATTTGTTTCTACGTCCATTGTAAGTTTATCGTAATCAAGTGCCTTTCCCTCTCTTGCTGTGTTTACAGAGTAAGTTACTTTTTTAACAGGACTATATAAAGAGTCTATTGCAATTAAACCTAATGGTGGTTCTTCTGGTTTATTTAAATCAGCTGGTACATAACCTTTGCCCGTATTAACATTCATTTCCATATGGAAATGAGTTTTTTCATCAAGGTTACAAATGACTAAATCAGGATTTAATATTTCAACATCAGCTACAGGTGTTATATCTGAAGCTTTAATTTCACCAGGACCATTAGCATCTAAAACTAATTTTTTAGTTCCTTCAGAAGAGCATTTTAAGGCTAAAGATTTTACATTTAAAACGATATCAGTAACATCTTCTCTAACACCTTTAATAGATGTAAATTCATGTAATACTCCGTCAATCTGTATTGAAGTTACGGCAGCACCTCTAATTGAAGACAATAATATTCTTCTTAGTGAATTACCAAGTGTTAAACCATATCCTTTTTCCAAAGGTTCAGCAATTATTTTAGCATGAGTAAGATCTTCACTTATTTCAACATCCAACTTAGCTGGTTTTATAAGTGATTTCCAATTTTTAATATTTACATTTTCAGTTTCCATTAAACTCTCCTTTTTTTTGGTGGTCGCGTACCATTATGTGGCATTGGCGTTGTATCTTTAATCGATAATATTTTAAATCCTCTAGCTTGTAGTGCTCTTAAAGCTGTTTCTCTACCGGATCCTGGACCTTTAACTTCAACAGATAAAGTTTTCATTCCATAATCCAATGCTTTTGAAGCAGCAGCATCAGCTGCTATTTGAGCAGCATAAGGTGTTGATTTTCTAGATCCTTTAAAACCTTTTTGCCCTGCAGACGCCCAAGAAATAACATTACCGTTAGTATCTGCTATCGAGATAATAGTATTGTTAAATGTTGATTGAACATACGCGATTCCATTTAAGATATTTTTTTTTACTTTTTTCTTTTTTGCATAAGAACTTTTGTTGGACTTCTTTGAAGACTTTTCAACTTTTTGTTCTTTATTCTCAACTTTTTCCGTTTTAACCATTTCTATTTTTTTAGTGGTGTTAATTTTTTACCAGCAATGGCTATGGCTTTACCTTTTCTTGTTCTAGCATTACATCTGGTTCTTTGTCCTCTTACAGGTAATTTTTTTCTATGTCTTGACCCTCTATAACACGCAAGGTCTATTAATCTTTTAATGCTTAATGAATAATCTCTTCTAAGATCTCCCTCTACTTTAAAATTTTGATCAATATATTCTCTTATTTTAAGAATTTCCTCATCAGTAAGTTGATTAACTCTTTTTTCCTTTGGAATTTCTAATGATGAACAAATTTGCTTGGAAAATTTATCACCAACTCCATAGATGTAAGTTAGACCTATGTGAACAAGTTTATTCTGTGGAATATTTATACCTGCGATACGAGCCATATATTTAGTGATAAAATTGAGCCTTTTATATAAGATGTTTTTTTAAAGTCAACGCCTTAAACATTGATAAAAGTATCTATTTTACTAGTTATTTTGTTAATTTCTAGGGTTCCATCAATTTGATGAAAGTTTTTGTTTTTTGATAAATAATCAATAACTGGTTTTGTTGTGTCTATATAAATATCATAACGATTCATCAATGTTTCAGAATTATCATCTTTTCTTTTGATAAAATGCTCGGTTCCACATGGATGAAATTTAATATCATTTTCATTAAAAAATTTGTTAAGAGTAATATTACATTTATCACAAGTTAATCTACCAGCTATTCTTTTTTCTATAATATCTCGAGGAACATGTAGAGAAAAAATTAGGTCAATTTTTTGATTAAATTCATCTAAAATTTTATCTAGATTTTTAGATTGGTCAATTGTTCTTGGATAGCCATCAAAAATTATCCTATCTCTATATTTTAAGTCACTAATAGTGTTTTTTAATAATTCATTTACAATTGTATCTGAAACAAAGTTACCTTTTGAAATATTTTTTTCAATTTCTTTACCTAAATTTGAATTTTTTTTTACTTCATTTCTTAGAAGATCTCCGGTTGATAGTTGAAAATAATTATGTCTAATAACAATTTGTTGAGCCTGTGTGCCTTTTCCAGCTCCAGGAGGACCAAATAAAATGATATTCACTGTATACTATCTACCAAACTTTGTTTTTTTTATTAGTTGCTCATATTGAGCACTCATTAACCTTGTTTGGATTTGGGTTACAGTGTCAATTGCAACTACAACAACAATTAATATTGATGTTCCACCTAAATAAAATGGAATTGGGTAGTTTGCTATTAAAAATTCTGGCATCAAGCAAACTAAAGTTAAATATAAAGCGCCAATAGTTGTTAATTTTGTGAGAATGTTTTCTATATATAAAGCCGTACTTTCTCCAGGTCTAATGCCTGGAATAAATCCACCATATTTTCTCAAATTATCAGCTGTTTCCGTTGGATTGAAAGTTATTGAAGTGTAAAAAAAAGTAAAAAATATAATTCCAGATGCATATAGTAACATATAAAGTGGTTGACCCTGGGTAAAATAAGAACTTAAATTTAAAAAAGTTTCATTATCTGAAAAATTAAAATTAGAAAATGTTACGGGTAATAATAATAGAGCAGAAGCAAAAATTGCTGGTATTACACCTGCTTGATTTATTTTTAAAGGTAAATGTGAAGACTCGCCACCATACATTTTATTACCCATTTGTCTTTTTGGATAGTTGATTAAAATTTTTCTTAAAGCTCTTTCCATAAAAACAATGAATAAAATTGTTAAAATTAATAATATAAAAATTGCTAAAATCATTACTGTTGAGACAGCTCCTGTTCTGCCAAGTTCAAAGGTAGTAACTAAAGCTCTTGGTATTTCAGCAACAATACCAGCAAAAATAATTAGAGAAATACCATTTCCTATACCTCTTTGAGTTATTTGTTCACCCAGCCACATTAAAAACAATGTTCCTGCAACAATTGTGGTAACAGTTGAAATTTTAAAAAATACACCTGGATCAATGACTAAGTTTGCTGACGATTCTAGTCCTACAGCCAAACCATATCCTTGAACGGTTGCCAATAATACTGTTCCATAACGAGTAATTTGAGTAATTTTTGCTCTTCCTGTTTCACCTTGTGATTTTAAATTTTTGAAATAATCAGAAACACCAGTTAATAATTGTACAATAATAGAAGACGATATATATGGCATTATACCTAGGGCAAAAATTGCCATTCTACTTATTGCACCGCCCGCAAAAACATTAAACATACCAAGTAATCCTTTTTGATTACCCTCCATTAAAGTTTTTAATTGTTCTGGGTCTATGCCTGGTAATGGTACAAATGTTCCAAATCTGTATACAGCTAAAATCCCAATAGTAAATAATATTCTATTTCTTAGATCATTTGCTGAAGATGAAGCGCTCATTATCTAAAATATTTACTTTTTTAATTGAATTGATCCACCAATTTTCTCAAGTTTTTCAACTGCTGATTTTGAAGCTAAATTAGCTTCAATATTTATTTTATCTTTAATTTCACCTGTACCTAAAATTTTTAATTTTGTTGAATTTTTATTAATAATCTTCAGCTTCTTTAATAAAACCGAATTTAAAACATCAGTTGTTTTAATAGTTTTTTTGTCAATAAAGGATTGTATTTTTTCTAAGTTTAAAATAGCAATATGACCAGTTGATATTGGATTAAATCCTCTTTTAGGAAGACGTCTGTATAAAGGCATTTGACCACCTTCAAAACTTTTTATAGCTACACCAGATCTAGATTTTTGTCCTTTTACACCTCTCCCTGAAGTTTTACCTTTGCCAGAACCAATACCTCTTCCAACTCTCATTCTTGATTTATTAATTTTTTCTCTGTTATTTAGTGTAGTCATTATCCTCTTTTTTCAATTATTTCTGAAATCTTTTTATTTCTAATTGCTGATATTTGTTTTGGTGAATTTTGCTTCATTAAAGCTTTTAAAGTAGCTCTGATAACATTATGCGCATTAGAAGTGCCCATTGATTTTGCAACTATATCTTTTACACCTAAAACCTCACACACTGATCTAACTGGACCACCAGCAATTATACCTGTACCTTTAGATGCAGCTCTTAAAACAATTCTACCTGAACCATCCTTAGCTTTTACATCGTGATGAATAGTTCTTCCTTCTCTTAATGGTATATGAATTAATTTTCTTCTAGCCATTTCATTTGCTTTTTTAATTGCGTCTGGAACTTGCTTTGCTTTAGCATGAGCAACACCAATCTTACCTGCTTGATTTCCAACTACAACAAGAGCAGAAAAACCAAATCGACGCCCGCCTTTTACAACCTTAGTAATTCTGTTTATATGAACTAACTTTTCTAATATATCGTCAGTTTTTTTATCTCTATTATTTTCCATAATTAAAAGTCCATTCCATTTTTACGTAATGTTTCAGCAAATACTTTTACACGACCATGGTATTTATAAATTCCACGATCAAAAAATATTTTAGTTATTTTTTTTTCTTGAGCTTTTTTAGCAAGCTTTTCTGCGACTATCTTTGATAACTCAGTTTTGTTTACTTTAGAACCAGATTTAATATCTTTCTCAACTGATGATGCGGATAATAATGTTACATTTTTAGTGTCATCAATTATTTGAGCTGAAATATTCCTTGATGATCTTGATATACACAACCTAAATCTATCCTTAGGAGCAACTTTTTTAACTTTGTTGCTTACTCTAAATCTTTTTCTAATGCCTGTGGTTAATTTCATTATTTTTTCTTTCCTTCTTTTTTAAGAACATACTGACCTTTTTCTCTAATTCCCTTGCCTTTGTAAGGTTCGATTTTTCTAAAAGTTTTGATTTTAGAAACTACTACACCAACTAATTGCTTGTCAGAACCTGAAATTTTTAAGGTAGTTTGTTTTTCTACACTAATTTTTATGCCCTCTGGAATATCAAAGTTAATGTCATGACTGTAACCTAATTGAAGATTCAGCTGATTACCTTTAAGTGCGGCTCTATAACCGACACCTATAAGTTCTAAAGTTTTTTCATAACCAGAACTTGATCCAATCACAGCATTATTAATTAAACTTCTATTCATTCCCCAAAGACGTTTTGTATTTTGGTCTATTTTTTTTGGTTTAATTGAAATTTCTTTACCATCATTTATATTTAAATTGAACATTTCTAAATCAATATCAATTGATTTTTTTCCTAATGGACCTTCAATATTTAAGATATTTCCTGCCAAAGCAACTTTAACTTTTTCTGGAATAGCTATATTTATTTTACCAATTTTTGACATAATTAAAATACTTTACAGATTATTTCTCCACCAATTTTTTGTTTACGAGCATCCATGTCTGTCATTATACCTTTTGGTGTTGATATGATCGCAATACCTAATCCATTATTAATTTTTGGTAAACTATCTGCACTGGAAAATATTCTTCTACCAGGTTTAGACACTCTTTCAAAACTACTAATAACCGGATTACCAGAATGGTATTTAAGCTCTAAAGACAAAACAGGTTTTTTTTCTTCACTTGAAACTTTAAAATCCTTAATAAAGCCTTCATTCCTTAAGATATCTGCAATCTTAGATTTAAAGTTTGATGATGGCAACTCTACTTTTTTATGGTTTCTAGCTTGAGCATTTTTAACTCTTGCTATCATATCACCAATTGGGTCACTTAAACTCATATTTTCCTTTCTACCAGCTTGATTTTACTAAACCAGGTATCTTTCCTTGCAATCCTAGTTGTCTTAATGCAATTCTAGATATCTTTAATTTTCTATATACTCCATGCGGTCTTCCAGTTATTTGACATCTATTCATAACTCTATTTTTCGCAGAATTTCTTGGTAATTTTGATAACTTTTGCTGAGCTTTAAATCTTTCTTCTAATGGTAATTTTTTGTCCATTATAATTTTTTTTAACTTGTTTCTTTTTTTATAAAATTTATCAGCAAGTTTTATTCTTTTATTATTCTTGTTTACTGAGCTTAATTTAGCCATACTTAGTTTTCTCCTTTTTTAATAAATGGAAAATTTAATTTTTCTAATAAAGCGTAGCTATGATCTTTACTTCTTGAGGTAATTACTATTACTATATCTAGGCCTCTTACCTTTTCAGCTCTTTCAAAGCTAACTTCTGGAAAAATAATATGTTCTTTAATGCCAAAGGTATAATTACCAAATTTATCAAAACCGTTCGCAGACAATCCTCTAAAATCTTTAATCCTTGGTAAAGCAATGTTTACAAGTCGATCCAGAAATTCATACATTTTATTTTTTCTTAACGTAACTTTTAATCCAGCGTTAGTACCTTTTCTAGTTTTAAAATTGGCAACGGATTTTTTAAATTTAGTTATAACTGGTTTTTGACCAGTTATTTTAGCCATATCTTCTTCGCAAGATTTTAAAATTTTATCATCATTGCCATCTAAACCCAGACCCATGTTTAAAATAATTTTTTCTATCTTAGGTCCCATATATAAATTTTTGAAACCAAATTGATCTTTTAGAGATGATTGAATTTCGTTATAAAAAAGCTCTTTTAGTCTAGGTGTCATTATTTTTTAGCCTCAGTTTTTTTTATATTTTTTTTTTCATTAACTAGTTTTAAGTTAGAAATATGAATAAAGCTTTCTTTAGCAACTATCCCACCTTTTTTTTCTTTGGTAGTTTTTATGTGTTTTTTTACCATATTGATCTCTTTTACTTTTGCTCTATTATTTGGTTTATCAATCTCTATTACTTCACCCTCTTTTTTTTTATCTTTACCGGTTAATACTATTACTTTTTTCCCTTTTTTAATCATTACAGTACCTCTGGTGCTAATGATATTATCTTCATTTGACCTCTACTTCTAAGTTCTCTAGTAACTGGACCAAATATTCTAGTACCAACAGGTTCACCTTTGTCGTCTACCAAGACAGCTGCATTGTTATCAAATTTTACTTTAGACCCATCATCTCTATGAATTCCTTTTTTTACTCTTACTACAACAGCCTTATGAACAGTTCCCTTTTTGACTTTACCTTTAGGAATAGCCTCTTTAACCGCTATAACAATAGTATCTCCGATACTTGCGTATCGTCTTTTTGATCCTCCTAAAACTTTAATACATTCAATTTTTTTAGCACCTGTATTATCAGCAACCAGTAGTTCTGTTTGAACCTGTATCATTATTTATTAATCTCCATTACTTGAAATTTTTTGTTTTTTGAAAATGGTTTGCTTTCAATTATTGAAACCTTATCTCCTGTTTTAAATTTGTTATTTTCATCATGAGCATTATATTTTTTTCTAACTTTAATAACTTTTTTTAATACTGGATGTGAAAATTTCCTTTCTACCATTACAGTAACTGTCTTGTTAGGTTTGTCGCTTACTACTATCCCTGTTAAAATTTTCTTAGGCATTAATCTTTCCCTTTAAAGTAGTTTTTAATCTAGCTATTGTTTTTTTAATTTCTCCAATTTGTGAAGGATTAGTTATTTGTGAGTTTATTTTCTGAAATCTAAAATTAAACAAGTCTTTCTTTAACTTATCTATATTTTTTAAAATTTCATCTTTTGATAATTTTTTAATTTCTTGTTTTTTCATTATACAAATCTTTTGATTGTTTTAGTTTTAATTGGTAATTTAGCGGAAGCTTTGTAAAGGGCTTCTTTAGCAATTTGTTCTGAAACACCATCAACCTCAAATAAAATTCTTCCTGGTTTAACACGACATGCAAAAAATTCAGGATTTCCTTTACCTTTTCCCATTCTAACTTCTATAGGTTTTTTTGATACTGGTATGTTTGGAAAAATTCTAGTCCAAACTCTCCCCTGTCGTTTCATGTGTCTTGTTAAAGCAACTCTAGCTGCTTCTATTTGTTTTCCTGTTACTCTTTCTGGTGACATTGCTTTCAAGGCGTAAGCACCATAATTTATGAAATTAGCTCTTGAAGCAGTTCCGTGTATTCTGCCTTTATGGGCTTTTCTCCATTTAGTTCTTACTGGTTGCAACATTTTAAACTTTACTTTCCTTTGGTGTTATCTTGTTAGTTTCTTGACTAAATTCTCTAGCAAATACCTCTCCTTTATAAATCCAAACTTTGATACCGATAATACCGTAAGTAGTTAATGCTTCTGCTTCAGCATAATCAATATCTGCTCTTAAAGTGTGAGAGGGAATACTTCCGTCTCTTAACCATTCAGTTCTCGCAATTTCATTTCCACCTAATCTTCCACTGATTGACACCTTTATACCTTTAGCACCAAGTCTAATACAAGACTGCATAGCTCTTTTCATTGCTCTTCGGTAAGAAATTCTTTTTACTAATTGTTGAGCAATATTTTCTGCTACTAAATATGCATTTGTTTCAGGTTTTTTTACTTCCTTAATGTTTAAAGTAACTTCATTTTTAGTAAATTTGGACAAATTATTTTTAATCTTATCAATATCACTACCTTTTTTTCCAATTACAAATCCAGGTCTTGATGTGTAGATTGTAACAAAACATTTGTTAGAAGTTCTTTCAATCATAACTTTAGAAACACCAGAATTAATGACATTTTTTTTGATATATTCTCTAATCCTGAAATCTTCAATTAGATAATTACCAAAATCTTTTTTCTTAGCATACCAAACAGAGTCCCATCCTCTATTGACACCTAATCTAAAACCAACTGGATTAACTTTTTGACCCATGACTCTCCATTTTTTTTGCTTCTGATAATATTATTGTAACACTTGAATAAGGTTTTAAAATTGGAGCAGCTCTCCCTTTTGCTCTAGGTCTAAACCTTTTCATAGTTATTTTTTTTCCACAATAGGCTTCCTTAACTATTAAGTTGTCAATATCATATTGAAAATTGTTTTCTGCATTCGCTATAGCTGAACTAATTGTTTTTCTAATATCTTTGGTAATCCTTTTCTCAGAAAATTGTAAATCTCTAATTGCTACATCAACTTTTTTACCAACTATACCCTTTAGAATAGGATTAAGTTTTCTAACACTAGATCTAATATTATTATTTATAGATCTTACTGCTTTATTTTTGTTTTTTATAATTTTCTTTTTTTTGCTCATAATTATTTCTTCACTTCTGCTGGTTTTGCTTTTTTATCAGCCGGTGTGTGACCAAAAAATGTTCTAGTTGGTGAGAACTCACCTAGTTTATGACCAACCATATCTTCAGAGATCGTAATTGGTATAAATTTTTTACCATTATAAATTAAAAAACTTACACCAACAAAATCTGGAATTATTGTTGATTTTCTTGACCATGTTTTAATTGGAATTTTTTTTGGATCTGTTTTGTATTTATCTACTTTCTTCATTAAACTTTCTTCGACAAAAGGACCCTTCCAAACTGCTCTAGCCATTATTTAGTATCCTTTCTTTTATTTCGTCTTTTAACTATAAATTTGTCTGTTCTTTTATTGTCTCTAGTTTTTAACCCTTTGGCTGATTGACCTGTAGGTGAAACTGGATGTCTTCCACCAGCTGTTTTACCTTCTCCACCCCCATGCGGGTGGTCTACAGGATTTTTAACTACGCCTCTAGTATGCGGTCTTCTACCCAACCACCTTGATCTTCCTGCTTTACCAATTTTGATGTTTTTTTGATCTGGATTACTTAAAACTCCAATAGTTGCCATTGATCTTGAATCAATTTTTCTAACTTCACCTGAAGCAAGTTTAATTAAGCTATAATTTCCATCTAAACCACTAATTGTTACTGATGTACCAGCGGATCTTGCGATTTTACCACCTCCGCCCGGTTGAATTTCAACGTTATGGATATTTATACCTACAGGTATATCTGTAAGTGGCATACAATTGCCTATTTTAATCTCTTTTTTTGATCCATTTTCAATAACATCGCCTACTTTAATTTTTTGAGGTGCTAAATAATAGGCATGAGTACTATCTTCAAATTTTACTAACATTATGTAGCAAGATCTATTTGGATCATACTCAATCCTCTCCACAGTAGCAACCATGTCAAGTTTCTTTCTATAAAAGTCAACATGTCTATACATTTTTTTATGACCACCAGCACGATTTATAGAAGTAATATGGCCATTATTATTTCTTCCTTTCATAGAGTTTTTGGGAGAAACTAAAGATTTAAATGGCTTACCTTTCCATAAACCAGTTCTGTCGACCAAAATAGTCCCTCTAGTAGATTTTGTGTAAGGTTTAAAAGTTTTTAATGCCATTTAATTAAATTCCTGTCGTCAGATCAATACTTTGACCTTTTTTTAAAGTTATAATTGCTTTTTTGAAACCAGAAACTTTAACTTTTTTTCCTCGAGTTAATTTAGTTCTGTTTTGTTTATTAATAATATTAATTTTAGTTACATTCACTTTAAAAATTTTCTCAATATTAGTTTTTAAATTCTTTTTATTCGCATTATTTGGTACTTTAAAAACAACTTTGTTTTGTTCAGATAAATTAGTTGTTTTTTCTGTAACTAATGGTGATAAAATTTTGTCATATAGGTGTAACTTTTCCATTATGAATATCTCTTTTCTAATTCTTTAATTGAACTTTCTGTAAAAACAACTTTTTTGAATTTAACAATATCAAAGGCACTAAAGTGGTTTACATCAGTTACTTTAACATTTGGAATATTTCTTACTGACTTTTCAATTTTTTCTTTTGAGCTTTTATCTAAAATTATTAACGAGTTTGTTATCTCAAACTTTTTAATTATTAAACTCATTTCTTTTGTTTTATTAATCTGATTATTAAAATCACTGAAGATTAGTAAATTTTTATTATTATTTTTTTCAGTGATTAATGAAGCTACACTTAATTTTTTTTCACTTTTGTTTAATTTTCTTTTTTTATATGCTAATTCACCTTTTGGTCCATGAGCTATACCACCTCCAACAAAAATGGGTGCTTTTCTACTCGCATGCCTTGCACCACCTGTTCCTTTTTGAGCATAAATTTTTGATGTTGGGCCAGATACCTCATTTTGCTGTTTAGTTTTAGCGTGTCTACCTTTATAATTTGCATTAGTTTTATATAAGACACTATTTACTAGTTTCTTATTAATCTTAGCTGAAAAAATTTCATCTGGCACTTCTATAAAACCTTTTTTTCCATCTAAATTTAATTTATCTAATTTCATTATTTTTTCTTTTTATCTGGTGTTTTTTTCGCTTCTTCAGCTACCTTAATTTTTTCATTAATCGTAAGTTTATTTATGTTTTTTACTGCCTTTTTAACTATAATTTCAGAATTTTTAGAACCTGGTATTGAACCTTTTAAATAAAGCAATTCATTATCAATATCAGTTTTTATTATCTCAATATTTTGCATAGTTCTAAGTTTATCACCCATATGACCAGCCATTTTTTTACCTTTAAAAACTTTACCAGGATCTTGTCTTTGTCCTGTAGAACCATGTGATCTATGTGAAACAGAAACACCGTGCGTGGCTCTTAATCCACCAAAATTATGTCTTTTCATAGCACCAGCAAAACCTTTACCTATTGTTTTTGATTTAGTATCGACAAATTTTATATCTTTAAAGATCTCTAATCCAAATTCATTTCCCTCTTTATAGTCTTCAATATTTTCTACTTTAAATTCTTTTAATTTTTTCTTTGGTTCAGTATTTTTCTTAGTAAAATATCCTTTCATTGCTTTAGAAAGCTTTGAATTTTTAATTTTTCCATAACCTAATTGAACAGCTGTGTAACCTCTTTTGTCCTTTTCAATTACGTGTATTACTCTTGCTTTTTCCATTTTAATAACGGTTACGGGTACTAGTTGGCCAGTTTTATAAAATTCTCTAGTCATTCCAATTTTTTTTCCAATTAATGCTATATCTTTCATAATTAAATTTTAATCTCCACATCAACACCTGAAGCCAAGTCTAATTTCATTAAAGCTTCTACGGTTTGAGGTGTTGGTTCAACAATGTCTATTAGTCTTTTGTGAGTTCTAGTCTCAAATTGTTCTCTGCTTTTTTTATCAATATGTGGTGAACGTAATACTGTATACCTTTCAATTTTAGTTGGTAGTGGTATGGGTCCTTTTATAGTTGCTCCAGTTCTTTTTACTGTGTTAACAATTTCTTCAGTAGAGGCATCTAAAATTTTGTTATCATAAGCTCTTAGTTTTATTCTAATATTCTGTTTTTCCATAATTAGCCTGCAATCTTTTTAGTTACTTCATCTTGAACGTTTTGAGGTACTTTTGAATAATGATCAAAAAACATAGAATATTGTGCTCTTCCTTGAGACATAGATCTTAAATTATTAATGTATCCAAACATGTTAGCTAAAGGAACCATAGCTGTTATCACAGTTGCGTTTCCTCTTTGCTCTTGAGTACTTATTTGGCCTCTTCTACTATTTAAATCTCCAATGACATCACCCATATAATCCTCTGGAGTTACTACTTCAACTCTCATTACAGGTTCTAATAATTTTAAAGTACCTTTTGTACAAGCTTCTTTAAAGCAAGCTCTACTCGCAAGTTCAAAAGCGAGCACACTAGAATCTACATCATGATGTAAACCGTCTAAAATTGTAACTTTGTAATCTATCATTGGAAAACCAGCCAATATTCCACTATCTGAAACAGTCTCAATACCTTTTTCAACACCGGGTATAAATTCTTTTGGAATTGCTCCACCTTTGATTTTACTTTCTACAGATCTACCTTTACCAGGTTCTTGAGGCTCAACTAATAACTTAACTTTTGCAAATTGGCCAGCACCACCACTTTGTTTTTTATGTGTATATTCTACTTCAGAAGCATTTTCTAATGTTTCTCTGTAAGCAACTTGTGGAGCACCCACATTTGCTTCTACTTTAAATTCTCTTTTCATTCTATCAACAATTATATCTAGATGTAACTCGCCCATACCTTTTATAATTGTTTGGCCAGACTCTTCATCTGAAGTGACTCTAAATGAAGGATCTTCTTTAGCTAGTCTACCTAACGCTTCACCCATTTTCTCTTGGTCAGCTTTTGTTTTTGGTTCAACAGCAATTTCAATTACTGGATCTGGAAACTCCATCGGCTCTAATAACACAGGTTGCTCTTCATCACATAATGTGTGACCTGTAATAGTATATTTTAATCCTGCTAAGGCTACAATGTCACCTGCATTAGCTTCTTTAATATCTTCTCTTGAGTTTGCATGCATTAAAAGCATCCTTCCAACTCTCTCTTCTTTTTCTTTAGAAGAATTATAAATACCAGTTCCTGTTTTTATGGTACCTGAATATATTCTTATAAAAGTAAGAGATCCAACAAATGGGTCGTTAGCAACTTTAAAAGCTAATGCTGAAAAAGGCTGGCTATCTTCAAATTTCATTTCCATTTCATCTTCAGAACCAGGTTTTGTTCCTTTGATTGACCCAATATCTATTGGACTTGGTAGATAATTGATTGTTGCATCAAGTAGTGGTTGAACACCTTTGTTTTTAAAAGCTGATCCAGTCGTAATTGGTACAAAACTAAAATTTAAGGTTCCTTTTCTTATACATCTAATTAGATCTTCCTCTTTAATTTCATCACCATTTAAGTAAGACTCCATTAATTTTTCGTCTTGTTCTACTGCTAATTCAACTAATTCAGTTCTATATTTTTGAGATATTTCTTTTAAATCTTCAGGAATATCTTTGTATTCCCATTCAGCTCCAAGAGCTTCATTTTTCCAAATTTGAGCTTTCATTTTAACTAGATCAACGACACCTGAAAGTGAAGCTTCTATACCAATTGGTATTTGTATTGGTAAAGGTTTACATCCCAATCTATCTCTAATCATGTCAACACATCTAAAAAAATCAGCGCCAGTTCGGTCTAATTTATTTACAAAACAAATTCTTGGAACTTTATATTTGTCAGCCTGTCTCCAAACAGTTTCTGATTGAGGCTCAACACCTGCAACACCATCAAAAACACATACAGCACCATCTAAAACTTTTAGAGATCTTTCAACTTCAATAGTAAAATCTACGTGTCCTGGTGTGTCAATAATATTAATTCTATGATCATTCCAAAAACAAGTTGTTGCAGCTGAAGTAATTGTAATTCCTCTTTCTTGTTCTTGCTCCATCCAATCCATTGTAGCTGCACCATCGTGCACTTCACCGATTTTATGACTTTTTCCAGTGTAGTATAAAATTCTTTCGGTAGTCGTTGTTTTACCAGCGTCTATATGAGCCATGATCCCAATATTTCTGTATTTATCTAATGTATGAGTTCTAGCCATAGTTTGTTACCACCTGAAATGTGCAAAGGCTTTATTTGACTCAGCCATTTTATGAACATCCTCTCTTTTTTTAACTGCCGCACCTTTTTTTTCGTATGCATCATAAAGTTCACTAAAAATTTTATCTGACATATGTTTGTCTTTTCTTTTTCTCGCTGAGTCTACTAGCCATCTGATCGCTAAAGCTTGAGCTCTTTTACTCTTTACTTCAACAGGTACTTGATAAGTTGCACCACCTACTCTTCTTGATCTAACCTCTACTGTAGGTTTAATATTATTAATAGCCTCATTAAAAATATTTATTGGCTCATCTTTTGATTTTGTTTTGATTTTATCAATCGCATCATAAACTATTTTGGCAGCTACTCCTCTTTTTCCATCATACATGATGTTGTTAATTAATTTAGGAATTATTGTTGAATTAAATTTTGGATCTGGAACTATGTTTTTTTTTGGTTGAGTTTTTTTTCTAGACATTATTTACCTTTTTTAGTTCCGTATAAAGATCTTCTTTTTTTTCTATTAGC
>Ga0209425_10001453_pt1 | contig 27755 bp, 25 predicted proteins | sample COG_05_FD_184749 | JGI IMG/M metagenome (GOLD analysis project Ga0209425, IMG submission 184749) | Pelagic Microbial community sample from North Sea - COGITO 998_met_05 (SPAdes) (version 2) | ecosystem: Environmental > Aquatic > Marine > Neritic zone/Coastal water | place: Helgoland, sampling...
ACCACGTTGATAGGCTGGATGTGGAAGCGCAGTAATGCGTGCAGCTGACCAGTACTAATAGCTCAATTGGCTTGATTTATGCACTGAAAAAAATTTTATGATATAAATAATTGAAATAAATTAATTAAATAAATTAATCATATGATTTTTTATCGTTAATTTTCTATCCCGATATATAATATTAATTCAAAATGAAGAAAATTGTAGTTCAGGGCTTAGGCTATGTTGGATTAGCCATGATGACTTTTTGCGCGGGTGCAAAAAAAAATAATAAATATCTATATAATGTTGTTGGAATTGAAAAAAAATCTCCTAAAGGTTTAAAAATTCTTAAGAAAATTAACTCAAACCAAACTTCTAAAATTGTAGATGATAAAAATTTTTCTAATTTTTATTTAAAGTTAATTAAAGAAAACAGAATAAAAGCATCAGTAGATGATTCCGAATATTCAGAAGCTGATGTAGTCTTTGTTTGTTCAAATTGTGATTTTAATTTTGTTAAGAATAAGGTTGAGCTTAATAGTTATATTAAAAATATAGATCAAATTTCGAAAAAAATTAAAAATAATTGTTTAATTATAATACAATCAACACTACCACCTGGCACAACAGATAAAATTTTAGAACCTTTAATAAAAAAAAATTTAAAGAAAAGAGGAATTAAAAATTTTTATCTTTGTCATTCATTCGAAAGAATAACACCTGGTAAAGATTATTATTCATCAATGCGGAATGTTGAAAGAATAATTGGAGGAAAAGATCAAAAATCTATAAAAATTACAAAAAAGATTTTTAAAGACATTTTTAATTTGAAGTCTAACAAAATTATTGAACTAGATTCTCCTAGTGAGTCCGAAACATGTAAAATTATGGAAAATAGTTATAGGGCAACAAACATTGCTTTTATTGAAGAGTGGAGAAAGTTTTGTTCAAAAAATAATCTGGATTTAGAAAAAATACTAAGCTGCATTAGACAGAGAAAAACCCATAATAATATAATGAGATCAGGAATTGGTGTTGGTGGATATTGTTTAACAAAAGACCCTCTTTTTGCAAAAGCCTCATCTAAGCAAATCTTACATGAAAAATTTGATTTTCCTTTGAGCAGTAAAGCAGTTGAGGTAAATCAAAAAATGACTTTTGATGTAATGTCTGAAATTAAAAATAAATTTAATAAAAAAATATTGGGCAAGAGAGTTTTGCTAATAGGAGTGAGCTATAGAGAAGATACAAATGACACAAGGTATTCACCTGCCGAAGGGGTTTTTAATTTTTTCAAGAAAATGAGCTGTAAATTGAATTTTTATGATCCGATAGTGAATTATTGGGAGTATACAAACAGTTACTCTATTAAAAAAAAAGATTTAAAGAATTTCGATGTCTATGTTTATTTGATTAAACATCAAACATTTAAAAAATTAAATATAGTATATAAAAATAAATCCTTAATACTTGACTTAAACCATGTCCTTGAAAAACAAAAAAGGTTAAAAATTTTAAAAAACAAAAATTATGAGAGTTACTTTATAGGGTCAAAATAATTATGAAATACTTAATTACCGGTGGTTTATGAAATTATCAGTTCCTCATATTGATAAGAGCGATATTAGCTCTATTAACAATGTTTTAAAAAGTGAATGGATTTCTACTTCATCCAAAACAGTAAATATGTTTGAGGATAAGCTTTCGAATTTTTGTAAAACAAAGTATTCCGTTGCTTTAAACTCTGGAACCTCAGCGATACATCTAGGGCTTAAAATTTTGGGTGTAGACAATACTACTGAAGTAATTGTTCCATCATTAACATTTATTGCTACAGTTAATCCAATACTTTATTTAGGAGCTAAACCAATCATTTTCGATGTGGACCAATATCATAATCTCAAAATTGGAGATGTAATTGAATTTATTAAGAAAAAAACAAAATTTAAAAATAATAAGACAATAAATAAAAAAACAAAAAAAATTATAAAAGTGATAATTGTAGCCCATATGTGGGGAAGAGCTTGTGATTTTTATGATTTAAAAAGTATTTGTAAAAAAAGAAATATATTAATTTTAGAGGATGCTGCAGAGGCAGTAGGATCATATATTAAAAAAAATAAATACAAGCACTGCGGAAGCATTGGTGACATAGGATGTCTATCATTTAATGCCAATAAGATTATCACTACTGGTTCAGGAGGAGCAATTGTCACAAATAATAAAAAATTTTACGAGAGAGCGCAATATCTAGCAAATCAAGCAAAAGATGACACATTTAACTATATTCATAACGAGTGTGGCTACAATTACAAAATGAACAGTATGAGTGCAGCTTTAGGAATATCTCAATTAAAAAGATTAAAAAAAAAAATTACTTGTAGAGAAAAAATTTACAAGAGATATCTACTTAATTTCAAAGACTCAAAAAATATCAAGGTCTTATCTTATAAAAGTAAATCAAAAACTAATTATTGGATGAATATAATATTTTTTAAAACACTTAACTTTAAACAAACATACGATTTGAGTTTAAGCTTATCTAAAAAAAAAATTGAAACCAGAAGAGTCTGGCGTCCTTTAAATTTGCAACTTCATTTAAAAAAATTTCAAACATACAATATAGTTAATGCGCCCAATCTATACTCCAGCTCTCTTTGTGTACCATCTGATGATAATATTTCTAATTCTGATGTTGATAAAATTTCAAATTATATTAAAAAATTTCATGAAATTATTGATAATAACTAACTACAATCATAAAGTTTCAAAACAACTATTAAGATACTTGAAATTTAAAAAAATAAATTTTGATTACATTGATAGTAGTAATGAAAAAATAATTAAAATTAAAAAAAAATATGATTACTTAATCTCATTTCTAAATTCAATGTATATTAGTAAAAGTGTAAGAAGAAAAATAAAAATAAACTCATTTAATTTTCACCCTGGTCCACCCGAGTATCCTGGTTTTGGATGTTATAATTTTGCTTTATTAGATAAGGTAAATTTCTATGGAAGCACCGTTCATATGATTAACGATAAGTTTGATAATGGTAAAATCTTGAATGTTAATAAATTTAAAATTTCATATGAAAAATTTAATTTGGAAAAATTAATTAGCAAGACACATAAAAATATCATTAAACAAGCTAAAGATTTCATCAATGATATTCAAAACAAACAATTAAAAATTAAAGGTAATTTTAAATGGAAAAAAAAAGCTTATACAAAAAAAGAATTTGAAATTGCTAGAGAAATTAAAATAAATGATTCAAAAGAAAATGTATTAAAGAAAATAAAAGCATTTTCGTATAAAGACTATGAGAATGTTTATATAAATTTTAAAGGATTTAAATTTGAGTTTAAAAATAAATAAATTTTTGGGAAAAAAAAGTTCTAAAAATTTAAAAAAAGATCAATTTATTAAATAATTAATGAAAAAAATTTTATTTATTTCAAGTTCAAGAGCAGATTATGGCTTATTAAGAAACGTAATTCTTGAAACAAAAAAAAATAAAAAAATAAAAGTTTTTGTACTTGTTACAGGATCTCATTTAAGTAAGCAATTTGGTAACACCATTAAAGAAATAGAAAAAGATGGGTTGAAAAAAAATATAATCAAAAAAAAAATTTTAAAAAAAAGCTTTTTTGAGAAAGATGTTTCAAATTATATATCTCAAACTATAACATCTACTTCAAGCACATTAGACAAAATAAAACCTGAAAAAATAGTAATATTAGGGGATAGATATGAATTGCTTGGTTGTGCTATTGCTTCAATGTCTCATAGAATTCCAATAGCCCACATACATGGAGGTGAAATCACCTCTGGTGCAATTGATGACTCAATAAGACATTCAATTTCAAAATTATCACATTTACATTTTCCAATTCATGATGAATATAAAAAACGTCTAATTCAATTGGGTGAAAATCCAGAAACAATCTTTAATTATGGAGGATTAGGTGCTCATTCGATCAAAAATATTAAATTTAAATCTAAATTAGATTTAGAAAATGAATTAAAAATAAAATTAGATAAAATGATATTTCTTATTACTTTCCATCCAACCACATTAGAAAAAAATAAATCAAAATATCAAGTTTCAAATCTACTATCAGCACTAGATAAATTTAAAGATGTAATTAAAATTTTCACTTCCTCAAATTTTGATCATGAAAACAAAATAATTAAGCGTAAAATTTTAAACTTTACATATAAAAATAAAAATGCATTTTTCTATTCATCGCTGGGTCATTCGAGTTACGTTTCTTTAATGAAAATTTCTAGCTTAGTAATTGGAAATTCGTCTAGTGGCGTGTTGGAAACACCAAGTCTTGGTATACCAACAGTAAATATAGGAAACAGACAAAAAGGCAGAATTATTTCTAAAAATATAGTTAATTCTAAATATGAAAAAAACCATATAATTAAAAATATTAAAAAAGCACTTATTTTAGATAAAAAAAAATTATCCAAAATTGGTAGTCCTTTTTACAAAATAAATACTCCAAAAAATATAGCGAAGAAAATTATTTCCTTTAGATGTATTCTTAAAAAAGATTTTAAAGATTTGATTTAATATCTATTTAATTGTATTAACTGTGAACATAAGCAATTTTTATAAAATTTATTTTAATAAATTGAATAATAATGTTAATATTATTGATACCAATAATCTTTTAAATGAAAATCAAATAAAAAGTATTTTAAAAAAGAAAATTAAGTTTAAAATTATTAGAAGAGGAGACATTTAATTGAATTTTTTAGTAACAGGTGGTTCAGGTTTTATTGGTAGAAATTTGGTTAAAGCGCTAGCAAATATAAAAAATTCAAAAATATACGTTATTGATAAAAAAATAACTAAGTTTGAGAAAAAAAATGTTTTTTTTCTAAAAGCTGACATTAATAAAATTAACTCTTTGAATAAAATTAGTCCTAAAATAGATTATATCTATCATTTAGCAGCCGACTTAGGTGTGAAAAAAATTATAAAACAACCAATAAAAAGTTTAATAAATAATACACGTATTACAGAAAATATAATTTTCTTTTCTAAAATAAAAAAAATTAAAAGGTTATTTTTTTTCTCTACAAGTGAAGTTTATTCTTTATTGAACAAAGATGGAGTAATGCAGGAAACTGATGATTTAGTAATACAAAATCTTCAACACCCTAGAACTTCATACTTTTTATCAAAGGTTTATGGAGAATTTATGACGAATTCATCAGATGTACCATATACAATTTTTAGAATATTCAATGTTTATGGATGCAATCTGGCAACTCTGCATGTAATTCCAAGTATTTTCCATAAACTTAAAACCAAAAAACAGCCAAAATTTGAGAACCCTAATCATTCAAGATGCTTTTTATATATAAATGATGCAATTTTTATTTTTTTACAGGGTTTAAAGCCATCATTTAAAAATCAAATAGTGAACGTTGCTAACCCTACGGAGGAAATTAAAGTTAAACATTTAGTATTTAAGATAAAAAAATTATTAAACAATAAGAAAAAAATAAAGTTTAAAAATGAAGAAAATTTATCTATTACTAAAAGAATGCCAAGCATAAAAAAATTAAAACAATTAATAAAAACCAAAATTAAATTTACAACACTAGATGAAGGCTTGTTAATAATAAAAAAATTTTATGAAAATAAAAATTAATAATAAAGAAATAGCTGATAATAAAAAGCCATTTTATGTTGCAGAAGCAGGAATTAATTATGATGGTGATTTTCTAAAATGCTTTAAGTTGATTGATGCAGCAAAGACTGCTGGAGCAGATGCAATTAAATTTCAAACACATATAGCGAAACATGAAATGATAGATACAAAAATTACTTTAGCTCACTCTAAAAAAGAAACTGTTTTTAGTTTAATGAAAAAATGTGAATTGTCATTAGACCAACATAGAAAATTACAAAAATATTGTAAAAAAAAGAAAATAATTTTTTTAAGCACACCATTTTCGATTCAAGCAGCAGATTTATTAAAAAAATTACCGTTAGCAGCATTTAAAATTGGCTCAGGAGAATGCAATAATTTACCACTTATTAAGCACGTTGCGAAATTTAAGAAACCAATAATTATCTCTACTGGAATGAATTCCATAGAATCCATCACAAAAACTTATAGTTTTGCAAAAAAAATAAATACAAAGATAATTTTAATGCATTGCATTTCAATGTATCCAGCACCCTCATCAAAAACAATGTTAAATACAATTCCATTTTTAAAAAAAAAATTTAAGTGTCCAGTAGGCTTTAGTGATCATTCAGACGATATATATTTAGCTGTAGCAGCAGTTGCACTTGGGGCCAACATTATTGAAAAACACTTTACGGTTTCAAAAAAATGGAGTGGTCCTGACATTGAGCTATCTATTACGCCAGAAAAATTCAAAAATATGGTTGATATTTGTAACGAAATACATTCCGCCAAAGGAACGAGAAATAAAATTCTTAAAGAAGAAATTCCAGTAACAAATTTTGCTTTTGCAACAGTTGTTACTATAAAAAAAATAAATAAAAATGAAAAATTCACTACAAATAATATATGGGTAAAACGGCCAGGAACAGGAAAAATACCAGCAAAAGATTTACATAAAATATTAAATAAAATATCAAAAAGAACATTGCCAGAAAATTATCAACTTAAGTACTCTGATATTAAGTAATGAAAAAAAAAATTATTTTTTTTTCAGGAAGTAGGGCAGAATATAATATTCAATTTCCAATACTAAAATTATTTCAAAATAATAAGAATTATAAATTTTATTTTATTGTTGCAGGCTCACATACATCAAATATAGTTGGTGATACTTTTAAAGAAATAAAAAAAGATAAAATAAAAGTTACACACAAAATTAATTTAAAACTGAAGTCAGAAAATAATTTAAAACTAAATAATTATTCTGTTGAACTTCAAAGTAAAGTAACTGATATTTTCAAAAAAATTAAACCTGATTGTGTTTTTTTAACCTCAGATAGATTTGAAACATTGTCGGTTGCGCTAGTTGCACATTTCATGAGAATTTCAATAATACATCTTGAAGGTGGTGATGTAACAGAAGGAGGTACATTAGATGACAACTCAAGGCACGCAATAACTAAATTAGCCTCCTTGCATTTAGTTACTAACACTGATTCTAAAAAAAGAGTTATTAAATTAGGAGAAGAAAGTAGAAGAGTTTTGGATATTGGTTTTCCCCCACTTAATTCAATTAATAAGAAAAAACTTTTTAGTAAAGATTATATAGAAAAAAAATTTAAGATTAGCCTGCAGGAAAAAATTATTTTATTCACATATCATCCTGTGCCAAATGAATTGCACAAGATTAAATTAATCTTTAAAACATTAAAATATCTACAAAGTAAAAATATAAAAATAATAATAACCTATCCTAATTTTGATCCAGGATATAAAGATATAATTGAAGAAATTAAAAAAATCAAAAACGCAAAAGTAAATATTGTAGTAGTAGAAAACTTAGGTAGAAAAATGTATTTTAGTATATTGAATTATTTAGGGGCTTATAATAAAGGAGTTTGTATGGGTAATTCATCAAGTGGCATTAAAGAAACTTTATATTTCAATTGTAAAACAATAAATTTGGGAAATAGACAAAAAACAAGACTTAAAACAAAAAATATCTTTAATTGCGATTTAAAAACAAGAAATATAATTATAAAAACAAGAAAAATACTTAATTTAAAAGCTGATCTTAAAAACTATCCAAATCCATATTATTCTAAAAAAAATTTTAATAATCTGGATATTAAAATTTCAAAACTTCTTAAATTAAAAAATTTAAATAATAAAAAAATTACTTATTAGAAGCTATTTTTTTGGCTATCAAATAATCATTTGAAGTATCAATATCAATATTCATTAAATTATCATCAATTTGAAAATAGTTCATTTTATTGGTGTAAAAGTTTTTATTTTTAAGCAGAATTGTTTTTTTGATAAGATAAAAGGATCCCGTAGGCACAAAGACATCAATTTTTTTTTTAGATTTTGAATAATTAATTAAAAAATCTTTTTCTTTTTTAAAAATTTTGTCACTCGAAAGTCCAATTTTTTTAATTGATATTAGTGGTATCTTAGAATTCTTTTTGAATTTTTCCAAAGCTTTTATAAAATGTTCTTTTGATCTAAAAGGGCTTGTAGGTTGAAATAATGCAATAGCATCAATCTTAAAAAATTTATTTTCAAACCACTTAATAGCATGCAATGAAGCGTCGAACGATGAGCTTCCATCAAGAGAAAATTTTTTTGGTCTAAGCCATGGTGTATTTATTCCTAATTTATTTGCTAAATTAAGCATTATTCTTGAATCTGTTGAAAAAATTATATTATTTCTTGGTGCAATTTTTTTTACAAAATTAATTGTTAATTCTATCAGTGGTTTTTTATTTATCTTTAATAAGTTCTTATTTTTTAATCTTTTTGAACCTTTTCTTGCCAATATTAAATATAAGATTTTCATTTATATTTTTTTTTAATTTTTTTAAGTGTTTCTTTGTCTCCCAAATCTATCCATTGATCATATATTGGGTATATAATTATCTTCTTTTTTTTTTTTTTAAGATTTAAAAAAACTTGAGGCATATCAATTTTTTTTTTATTATTTATATAAGATAAAACTTTAGGATCCAAAACATACATTCCTGTGTTAATATTAATTTTTTCATTCGGTTTTTCCACTATATCGGTAATAACTGTGCCTTTTGTTTTTATAACACCAAACTTACTTGTACGGTTTGTTTGCTGAACAACCATTGTTGCAAAAGCTTTATTTGCTTTGTGAAATGCTAGTAAATCTGAAAAATTAATATTTAAAATTGTATCACCATTAGCAATTATAATTGGAAGATTGGTTTTTTTATTTATAAGCCCTAAAGAACCTGCAGTGCCAAGTGGTTTAGTTTCGTGTGTGTACTTAATATTTTTATACCCCTCCCTATTTTTAAAATAATTGATTATTTTTTCTTTTTTATAAAAGACCGAAATATAGAAATTTTTAAACCCCTGTTTTTTTGCATTTTCCAATATAAGTTCAATAATAGGTGTATTATTTATTTTTATCATTGGTTTTGGAGTGTTTTTAGTTAACGGCCAAAGTCTTTTCCCAAATCCACCAGCAAGTAAGAAAAAAAAATTATTTTTTTCAGTAGAACTTTTTTTGTTCCAATAATAAATTTTTACAACTTCTTTATTTGTATTTATTAATGGAATTTGTAAAATTTTATTTTTTTCCATTAAAAAACGTACATAGCTAGAGGTTATTTTTTTTTTTACCACAAATGGTTTCTTATTCATTATTTCTGATAAATTTGAGTCAAATTTTTTTTTTCTTAATAGGCCTCTTCTAACATCTCCATCAGTAACCGTTCCAATTAATTGATTTTTATTGTTTTTGATTAAAACAATCTGAGTCTTTGAAATATTTAATATCTTAATAGCATCATTTATAGTGCTGCTTTTTTTTAATGAAATGGAGTTTAAATTCATTTTCTATTTTGATATATTCAATTTTGTTTAATGATATAATTATTTATTATAAGCATTAATTATTATTATAAATTTATTAAAAATAACATATTAAAATATTAAAATCAAAAAAATGAATTTCTTTAAAAAAAAATTGTGTTTAAACTTACTTAATCTATTTAATTATAAAATTTAGATAAATATAATAACGTGAAAAACTTAAGAATTATTCCTAAACTTGATATTAAAAATTTAAATTTAGTAAAAGGGATTGGCTTAGAGGGCTTAAGAGTTTTGGGCGATCCAAAATTATTTATCAAGAACTACTACTTACAAGGTGCAGATGAAATAATTTACCATGACGTTGTGGCAAGTTTGTATGGTAGAAATCAATTATCAAATTTAATTAAAAGAACGGTAGAAGATTGTTTTATACCAATTATTGTTGGTGGTGGGATAAAAAATCTAGATGATATAATTAAAGCATTAAATTCTGGTGCAGATAGAATATTTGTAAATACGTCATTTATAAAAAATCCTGAATTTGTAAAAGAGTCTGTAAACTATTTTGGCTCTTCTACTATTATGGCCTCTATTGAAGTTTTGCGAAATGATAAAAAATTTACCTGCTTTGCTGACTTTGGAAGAGAAGATATGAACTTGGACTTATTAGAAAACATTAAGTTTCTACAGGACAACGGTGTAAGTGAATTGATTGTTACAAGTATTGATAGCGATGGTAGAGGTGAAGGTTATGATTTAAAAATTGCAGAATTGATCTCTAAGCATTGTGAAATACCATATATATTAAATGGTGGATTTGCAAAAATTTCTCATTTTGAAGATGTTATTAATACCTGTGATCCTTCAGGCATAGCCTTGGGTTCATTACTTCATTATCAAAACAAACACATTCCTAGTAGCGCACAGGAAGGCAATAAATCTTTTTTAAAATCAAAAAAAGAATATTTGAATTTTGAAAATATTACTATTAAAGAAATTAAAAATTTTTTAAAATTAAAAAAAATTAATATTAATATATGAAAAAAGTTTCAGTAATAAATTATGGTATGGGAAATATCTTTAGCATAGTTTCAGCGTGTAAAAAAGTTGGATTAGACGTAAGAGTAACAAACGATCGTGATGAAATATTATCTTCGAATGCTATAATTTTACCAGGAGTAGGATCATTTAATAGTGCAATGAATAAAATTAAAGATTTAAAATTGGATCTTATCATTAGTGAGTTTCACAAATCAAATAGACCTATAATTGGTATTTGTCTTGGGATGCAACTTTTGTTTAATGAAAGTGATGAACGGGGAAAAACTAAAGGGTTGGGATTGATAGAAGGAAGAGTTTCATCTATCGACAATAAATTATTAAATGGAAATAAGGAATTTCTCAACATTGGATGGAATAGTATTGATATAAAGATAAAAAATTCGCTTCTAAATCAAATTAAAAATAACTCTAAGTTTTATTTTGTACATTCTTTCTTATGTGAACCCAAAAATACTAAAATTGTTTCATCTTTGAGTCAAATTGATGGTTATAATTTTTGTAGCTCAATAAAATTTGAAAATATAGAGGGATTTCAATTTCATCCTGAGAAAAGTAGTGATAATGGTGTATTAGTTTATTCTGAATTAAAGAAAATATTGAAATAAAATGAAAACCTTATTCAATTTGCCAGAAAAAGTACAATTTTGTAAAAATTGTGTAATTTCCAACCATAGACCTAACTCTTATCCAGAATTTACACACCAGAGAGAAAGAAAAGATGCAACTTATATGAATCTGGATCCTGATACGGGAATATGTGATGCTTGTAAATTTGCAGAAATGAAAAATAAATCCATTGATTGGGATGTAAGAAATAAAGAATTAATCAAATTATGTGACAAGCATAGATCAAAAGATAATGATTACGACTGTATTGTTCCAGGTAGTGGTGGAAAAGATAGTGTTTATGCTTCACATGTTTTGAAATACGAATATGGAATGAATCCACTTACTGTCACTTGGCCTCCAATACTTTATACAGATTATGGATATGAAAATTTTAAAAATTGGATTGAAATTGGAGGACACGATAATCTTACTTTAAAGCCAAATGGCAGAGTAATGAAAACTCTAACAAGACTATCTATTGAAAATTTATTACATCCATTTCAAACATTTGTTCTTGGGCAAAAAAACCTAGCTCCTAAAATTGCAAAAAAATATAATATACCACTTGTTTTTTATGGAGATAGTGAAGCGGAGCATGGCAATCCAATAGCTGAAAACAATACTTCTTTGAGAAAAAAAAGTTATTTTTCATTTGATAACACAGATAATATGTATTTGGCTGGTCATAGTTTGAAGTATCTAAAAGAAAAACATAATTTAAGTTTAAAAGATCTCTCTATATTTTTTCCACTTCAAACTAAACATTTAGATAATTTTGATTTAGAAGTGCATTATTTAGGATACTATAAAAAATGGATACCTCAAGAAGCATATTATTATGCTGTAGAAAATACAAAATTTAAACAAAGACCATTTCGTACGCAAGGAACGTTTAGCAAATATTCAGGCTTAGATGATAAATTTGATGATTTGCATTTCTATACCACTTATATCAAATTTGGATTAGGCAGGGCATCTTATGATGCATCTCAAGAAATTAGAAACGATCATCTCACAAGAGACGAGGCTAAAAAATTAGTTAAAAAATATGATGGAGAGTTTCCCGATAAATATTTTAATGAATGCTTAGAATATATTGGCATGACAACAGGAGAATTTTTTAAACTTAGCGAGCAATTTAGATCACCACATTTATGGTTAAAAACAAATACAAACGAATATAAACTTCGTCATACGGTTAATGAAGATGGTGTAAATGACTAATTATTCATTTCATTGGTAATAAAATAAACCAGTAAAGTAAAAAAAAATATGAATATTTACATAAATGTTGAAATTTCAATTCGAGAGCTTGATGGAAACCTTCTTTTAGCAGTCTTAGCTGCTGCAAAAGGTCATCAAGTTATAGTTTCTGACTCGGAGGGCATCATAAAAGGAATTAATAGTGGAGTGCTTGTGCCAGGAATATTCCATACTAAATCTTTAACTCCAGCTGAGCACAAGATTGCTAGACATGAAGCTTTAGTTGAAAAAGATTTCATTATCACGAGCATTGATGAAGAGGCTGGTTTAGATGTTTTAGGTTTTCAAGAATTTGCAATAACTAGGTTCTCAGATAAAACTATTGATCAGGCTACAGCACTTTTTGGATGGGGGCCTAGTGATACGGATACTCTGAAAAAACTATACCACAGACATTCGTCCAAGATACATAAAACTGGCTCACCACGATCTGATCTTTGGAAATCACTTTTTCGTGATTATTGGGGTATGCCTAAAAAAGCACCTGAAAAACCCTTCTTATTAGTGTCATCTAACATGTTTGGTGCCAATGGTATTGTACCATTTCATGAAATTATTAAGTCTAAAAGAGCGTTTGGATATTATGAACGTGATAAAGGATTACTTAAAAAAGAATTTATTAGGACAGGTGAAGCATATTTTAAAACAGAGGCTTTTACTGCTGCTATAAAATACCTAGCTTTGAATGGTAATGGCTATGACATTGTTTTACGCCCACATCCAACAGAGGATATAGAAGCCTGGAAGATCTATCTTGAAGGTGTTCCTAATGTTCATGTTATTCAAGAAGGCTCTATTTCTGGTTGGGTTCAAAATGCTTTTGCGGTAATGCATTGTAATTGTACTACAGCGCTTGAGGCAACAATCTCTAATAAACCAGTGGTTACATATGATAGTTTTAAACAGACTTATTATGCTGATGCACCACCCAATAAATTAGGGTATCTTGTTAAATCACGTGAAGAGTTATTGAATAAAGTAAACACGCTTTTTGATGAAATGCGATCAGGTAATCAAAAAAATATTAGTGAGAAAGATACTGAGGAAGTATCACTCAAAGTCTATATTGACAACAATGAGTTAGCAGCTGAAAAGATAGTTAAAGTATGGGATAGCCTTGCTAGAGATGACCACTCTCGCTCTTCTAACTGGACAAAGTTTCATTGGCTTTTGAAAGCTATTAAGTTTAGAAAAATGTTTGGTAAGATATTACGTGGTTTGCTACAGGGTAAGTTTGGAAGTTATAAAAATAATAACAAGTTTCCAGCACTTAATAGTCATGATATTAATGAACGTGTTAACAGGCTTCAACGTATACTTGGAATAAAAGGTTTAAAATTTAAACTTCTCTCTGATCGAACCCTTCTAATTAAACGGTAATGAAAACTATAAAAAAATTTTTATACCTTCTGTCGTTTCAAGAGCGTAAAAGAGCGTACTTATTATTTGGAATGATTTTAGTTATGGCTTTACTAGATATACTTGGAATTGCTTCTATCTTACCGTTTATAACTGTACTGAGCAACCCTGAACTTATCGAAAATAATTATATATTAAAAACTATGTTTGAAACTTTAAGTGATTTTGGTGTCAAAACTAGCCAACAATTTCTTTTCATTTTGGGTAGTGTTGTTTTTTTGTTATTAGTTGCTTCACTAACATTTAAGGCAATTACAATATATATGCAAACACGCTTTACAGCTATGTGTGAATACAGCATAAGTAAACGTTTGATGGAAAATTATTTGCACCAGCCTTACAGTTGGTTTTTGAATCGTCATAGTGCTGATATTGGTAAGAATATTCTTTCTGAGGTCAGTAAGGTTGTCGGTAAAGGTTTAGGACCCATGATAAATATAATTGCACAAAGTACAGTTACTTTTGCAATAATAACCTTATTAATTTTAGTTGATCCTAAAATTTCGATATTAGTCTTTCTAATACTAGGTACAGCTTATGGACTAATTTATAAATTAACTAGAAATTATATTACTCTCAAAGGTAAACAGAGTATCAAGTATAATGAGTGGAGGTTTACTGCTATAAGTGATGCTTTTGGTGCTGTAAAAGAAATAAAAGTAGGTGGTCTAGAAGAGGTTTATATCAAGCGATATTCTGACCCAGCAAAAATTCTTGCAAGAGACAATGCTTTAGTGACTGTAATTAGTCAATTACCACGTTTTGCTTTAGAGATTATAACATTTGGTGGGATGTTGTTGGTTTTACTTTATTTAATGTCAAAAAGTGGAACTTTTATCAGTGCTTTACCAATTATAGCACTCTATGCTTTTGCGGGATATCGCCTTATGCCTGCATTGCAACAGATTTTTAATAGTGGTGTTCAATTAAGATTTACTGTTCCTGCGCTTAACAATTTATATTATGACTTAAAGAGTTTAAAGTCACACAGGGCAACAGAGAGTCAAGATACTTTACTACTTTCAAATAATATTACTTTGAGTCATATTCATTACAAATACCCCAATGCTTCACTAACTGCATTAAAAGATATTAGCTTTAGCATTCGCGCTTTTAGTACAGTTGGGATAGTTGGTACCACGGGGAGTGGAAAAACCACTACAGTTGATATGATTCTTGGTCTTCTTGAAGCCCAGCAAGGTACACTAGAGGTTGATGGTAAACAAATTAACTATAAAAATCGTAGGGCTTGGCAACGCTCGGTTGGCTATGTCCCACAAAAAATTTTTCTTACTGATGATACCATTGCTGCTAACATTGCTTTTGGTTTGGATCCAAAAGAGATCAATTTAGAAGCTGTTGAGCATGCCTCTAAAGTGGCAAATTTACATGATTTTGTAGTTGATGAATTACCCTTAAAATACCAAACTACAGTTGGAGAGAATGGCATAAGATTGTCCGGGGGTCAGCGCCAGCGGATAGGAATTGCAAGAGCACTTTACCATAACCCACAATTACTAATTTTGGATGAAGCTACAAGCGCACTAGATAATCTTACTGAACAGGCAGTAATGGAAGCAGTACACAAACTTAGAAAAAATATTACAATCATCTTGATTGCACATCGTTTGAGTACTGTAAAAAAATGTGATAACATTTTATTATTGGAGAAAGGAGAACTTAAAGCGCAGGGGACTTTTGAAAAATTAATTGAAGCCAGCGATCGCTTTAGATCAACTGCTAAAAACCTCTAAAAAAAATAATCAAAATTATTCACTTAAATATTTTACATAAGAATGTGCTAATATTTATTAAATAGGAAATAAAATACTAAAAATAAAATAAATGAAATTAGTTGTTACAATTAGTACTGGTAATAGTGGTGGTGGGGCAATTCATGATTATTTGATAAAAAGCACAAAGTATAAAAATCCATTTAAAGGTCAAGAATTTAGAATTATGGATGATCCTGATGGGATTTTAAATTTGTATCATAATTTTTATAAAAACTGTTCTATTAATAATCCATCAAATGCAATTATGAGATTTCAAAATTACATAGATAATTTAGTAAATTTAAAAATAAACATTAAAAATGAAAACATTAAAATTTATGATAAAGAAATTTTATCATTAACAGAAAAATATATTAAGAGTATTACAACTTTAAATTACAATGCATTCCCACAGTTTGTGGCAATACAAACAAGTTTTTTTAAAAAAAAATTTTTTAATTTAAAAAAAAAATTTTTTAATTTAAGCAATAGCCATAGTTTGTTCAAAATGTATTTACCGGTAAAAGAGGATATTTTTTTAAAACAGTCAAAAATATATCTTAAAAAAATTATTAAAATTCAATCAAGAAATAAAAAATTAAATTATCTGGTATTAGATCAAGCATTAAATATGTTAAATTTCAAAAAAATCTTTTCTTACTTTGATGACGTAAAAATTATTTTAGTAACAAGGGATCCAAGAGGTATCTATAATAGTATGAAAACTCGAAAATCTGCGGCATATCCTGATGATAGCCTGAAAGTTTGGACTGATTGGTATGACCAGACGATTAAAAAATTTCATGACTATAAACGTAAAATCCCTAAAAAATATTCAAAACATATATTGGAAATTAAATTTGAAGATTTTGTTCGAAATTATGAAAAAGAGCAGAAAAAAATTCTCAAATTTCTAGATATAAGTAAAATAAATAATGATTTTGATATAAAAAAAACTGAGTTTAACGTATTTAAGGCGAGAAAAGAGCTATCAGATTTTGAAAAAAATTATATTAAAAAAAAATTATCAAAATATTTACAATGGTAATAGTAATTTTTTTCAATTAAATACAAGATTCGAGCTACCATGATATCTAGATTATCAAACATTTTTCAAATGATACGAGGGTTTAATTTAAAACTTTTATGGAAATTAACTTTGATAATTTTAAAAAAGGATTATTCAAAATACCCTAAGTATGTAGGAAATTTTGAAAGCTCATTATCTCGGAAGTTTAACTCAGAATATTGTCTAACGTTCTCAAGTGGTACCACTGCATTTTATGCATCTCTTCTTGCTTTAAATTTAAAAAAAAAATCAAAAGTTCTGATTTCATCTTTAACTTTTCCAACAGTAATTGAAACTTTAAAAAAATTAGATTTTGAAATTCATTATTTTGATATCAATAAAAAATTTGAGATTGATATAAAAAATATTAATAATCAAAAATATGATTTGCTAGTTATGACGCATCCTTTTGGATTTTATTTAAATTATGAAACTTTAAAACCACATTTAAATGAAGACATAAAGGTTATTTTAGATGCAAGTCATTCACAAGGAATGAAAATAAATAATATAGAGCATGTTAAATTTGCCGATGTATCATTCATTAGTCTACAAGGAAATAAATCTATCTCTGGAGGCGAAGGAGGGGTAATTTTAACAGATGATGAAAATTTGTATTTAAAAATGATTGACAATCATCACCCTGGTCATAACAAAAATACAAAAATAAATATCGCAGGTGGTATTAATGATTTAAAATTACGTATGCATCCATTAGCTGCTGTGTTGGCAGCAGAAGACTTAAAGTCTTTTGAAAAACGAAATCAAAATTTAAAGGATAAGATTAAATTAATATATAATTACTTAAATAATTTTAAAATAAAACACCCATTTAATAAAAACTCAATAATAAGCGGTTTCCACTTCGGAATACCTTTTTTTTCTTCAGATAAAATTGAGTCTGAAGTTATTAAAAGATATAATTGGTATACAAATTTGAATTTATTCAATATTAGCTCTACCTCGGGTGAAGATAATGAAAATTTTTTTAAAGATCTTTATTTTCTTGATTTAGAATGGGTAAAAAAAAATAATATTTCAAAAATAAGAAAGAAAATAGATAAAATTTTTAAAGATGCACATTAATTTAGAAGAAGATAAATTAATTTTAGATAAAAAAATAAATAAACTTCACAAACTTTATGATTATATAATTATTGGTACAGGCCCTGCTGCCTCAGTGGTACTAAATAATTTAATTAAAACAAAAAAAAAGATATTAGTTGTTGAAAGAGGTGGGTTTGAGAAAAAATTTAATGAAAATATAGTTTCAGATAATTTTAAAATTAAGAAAGAGTCTAGGATATTTGGTGTGGGCGGTACCAGTAACACGTGGTCACAAATTTATTCTTTATTTTCTAAAAATGAAATGTGTAATAATAAAAATAAAAACATCTGGCCTGTAAGTCATAAAGATTTATTATATTGGTGTAGCAAAGTTGGTCCAAAATATAAATTTAATATTAATAACCTTGGGAACGAGACAATCTATAAAAAAAAATTTTATTCTAGAAAATTTATTGAACTTAAAAATCCTATAAGATTTTCAAAATATTTCAAAAGACAAAACTTCGATATAATTACTAATTGCAAGGTTCAATCATTAGATGAAACAACAACTAAAAATTCAATATTTTTTTTTTCAAAAAATCAGATTCATTCGATAGACTCAAAAAAAATAATAATTTGTGCAGGTGCGATAGAGTCATGCGTGTTAATTATGAATTCAATTAAAGATAAAAAATTAAAAAAATTAAAAAATAAAAAATTTATTGGAAAATACTTTATGGATCACCCAAAATGTCATATAGGGGAAATAAAATTTCCAAAAAAAAAATTAATTAGAGATTTAATAGTCAAAAATAAAAAAAACTTTAGTACATATCAGGGCCTATCTCTATATAGCAAAAACAGTAGAACACTAAATACCTATGTAAGATTTGAAGAAAGAAAAAGTTTTTTAAGATTAAAAAAAAAGATTATAATTAAAATTTTTTTAGAAATGGAGCCTAAATTTGAAAATAAAATTTATATAAAAAATGATACTGGTAATATAAGCCTATCAATAAGTAAAAAAGAAATTGAAAACTCAAAAAAATTATTGAGAAATATAAAAAAAATTTTTAGTTTTAATCCAAGGTTAGAAAATTTTGATTTCAATGTTACAGATCTAGTTGATGCGTCACATCACATTGGGGGATTAATTTATCCTAAAATTGTAAATAAAGATTTAAAGATACAAGGGTTAAAAAATATTTTTTGTTGCTCATCAGCTATATTTCCAACATCTGGAAGTGTAAATCCTACTTTGATCATCTGTGGATTAGCAGAAAGATTAAGTAAATTTTTAAAATAGATATATAGTATTTTATGGATTTGAAAAAATGCAGAGACAGAACACCTGAAGAATTAATTGTAAAAAAAAACGAATTTTTAAAAATTTGTGATATTTTGGATGATCTCAACATTAATTATTTTTTACAGACAGGAGTTCTTTTAGGAGCAGTAAGAGAAAAAAACTTTATAAAATGGGATTGGGGTGCAGACTTTAGCGTTTTTTCAAATGAATTTTTAGATCAAATTGATCCTCTAACTGAATCATTAAAAAATGCGGGTTTTGAGATTTTAAGTGTAAATAAAAAAAAGGATGATTCAAAAATTTATTTTAGGGGTAAATATCCTGACAATGTTACGGGGTATACAGTTTTTGCCTGGAATTACTCAAAATTGAAAGATATTTATTGGAGAAGAGATTATTCTGTTCCATCAAAATTTTTAAATAAATTTTCAAAAATAGATTTGTTTGGAAGGAAATTTAAATGTCCATATAATCCAGAAGAATATTTAACTTACGCATACGGAGAATGGAAAAAGCCAATAAGAACTTCTGATAAAAACGTATATAATGCAGATCATTATTATAATAAAAAAAATTCTTTTTTAAAAAATTTAAAAGATAATTTAAAAAAAAAAGTTTATTCAATATTAAAAGGATAAAAAATATAAAGTTATTAGAAAAGTTTACTCAGAAATGTTAGCAGAACACATTCCTAAAACTTGATAAATGGTAAAATTTTTAGTTTTTATGAGTCAAAGACAAAGTAATTAATAATGGCAGTTTTTAGCAAAACATTGAATTGTAAAATTTGTAAAAAAAAAGCGAAAAGTATTTATCAAAAAAAATATACAGATATTGTTATAGTTTCTTATTTCAAAAGATATTATGGTAAAAAAAAATTTAAATTTTTTAAAGATCGATTAAAAAATATTAATTTTGATTTAATTAAATGTAATAACTGTAAATTTATTTGGCAAAAAAATTCACCAAATGAAAAATTAAGTTATGACCTTTATGAAAAAATTATCGATAAGAAAGAAAGTTTACTTAAAAGCAAAAATAAGTTTAAACAAAGACATCAGAAAAATAAAAATGAAATTTATTTTATTGTAAATCAATTTCAAGCCACAAAAGTTAATATTTTAGATTTTGGTGCAGGTTGGGGGCATTGGTTAAATTCTGGTGATAAATCAAAATTTAATCCTTATGCATTAGAAATGTCACATTCTAGGAAAAAATATATCTCAAATTTAGGAATTAAAGTTATTAATTATGATGATGTTAGCAATTATAAAAATTTCTTTCATTTTATTCGTTTAGACCAAGTTGTAGAACATTTGAGCGACTTCAAATTAGTATTTAAATTGATAAAAAAATTGGCAAAAAAAGACTGTATTTTTTATCTATCTGTACCAGATGGTAAAAGTATTATTCAAAATAAATCTAATATAAAAATTGAGAAAGGAGCAGTACAGCCATTGGAACATTTAAATTGTTTTTCAAGATATAGTTTGATTAAATTGTTATCAATGCAAGGCTTTAAGAAAATTACGTTGTTTGAAATATTTTTTATGCATATAAAAAACTTATTGAAAGGTAAAATTTGCATTTCTCTATTTATGAGAGATATTAGAGATTGTTTTTTTTCAACATCAATTAAATTTAAAATTAAAAATTAAAAAAATAAAGTTAAAATAAAGGAAATTTTGTGTGTGGAATTAATGGTTTTAATTTTAAAGATGTAAGTTTAATTAGAAAAATGATGGCAGTAACTTTTAGTAGAGGGCCAGACAACCAAGATTATTTTGAGTCAGATACATACACAGTTGGCCATAATAGGCTATCTATAATTGATCCCGATAAAAGATCAAATCAACCATATTATTTTAAAAACTATGTTTTGTCGTTTAATGGTGAGATATATAATTACCTTGATATTAAAAACAAATTAATTTCCGAAGGTTATTCTTTTGAAACAACATCTGACACCGAAGTAATAATAAAATTATTTGATTTAGAAGGCAAACACTCATTTAAGAAATTATCAGGTATTTTCAGCATATCTATTTATGATTTACAATTGAAAAAATTATATTTAGTTAGAGATACGATAGGTGTAAAACCTCTATATTATCATTTCGAATCTAATACTAAAAATTTTTTATTTTCATCACTAATAAATAGTATTCTTATTTATTTAAAGAACAAACAATTAAATTATGATGCTGTAAACTCATACTCAAATTTCAATAGAAACGATTATAGAGAAACTTTTTTTAAAAATATTTTTAAAGTTTTGCCAGGTGAATTAATTGAAGTTTGCAATGGAAATTACAAAAGAACAAAATTTTTAAATTTTAAATTTAATAAAGATAAAAATCAAAATGAGTTAGACAGTGATATTGGTAAAAATTTTTCAAATCAATTTTTATCTGATGTTCCAGTAGCTCTTTCTTTATCTGGAGGAGTAGACTCCAATATAGTTTTACAGGAATTATTAAAAAACAAAGGTAAAAATTTTACAAATTATTCTGTTACTTTTAAAGATTCTATTAATTTTCAAGAAGACCATGAAGTAGCTAAGAAAATTTCCAATTATTATGGGGTAAAATTTAACTCTATAGAAATAAATTCACAAGATTTTAAAGATAATGCAGAAAAAATTGTAGATATTGCAGAGGAACCTACTGGAAATCAAAATGCTATATCAAATTTTATTCTTAGTAAAAATGTATCTGAAAAAGTATTGTTTTCAGGAGATGGTGGTGATGAAGTATTCACGGGATATAATAGATATCGATCTATTTATTTATTATCATTATTTATTAAGCTTAATCCATTTAAAAAAATTAATTTTAAAGCAAAGAATAAAAATATAAATAGACTTTCTATTAAGGACTCTAGAAATTTGTATTTATCGTTTAGTGAGCAAAATGTATTTAAGAATGCCAAGAATGCTTATAAAAATTTTAAATTAATAAATGATAAAGATTTAGATCAAATTCTTAATCACACATTAAATTTAAATAATTATCCAAGTTTATCTAATGCAATGTTTCACGATTTAGACACATGGGTTCCTAATGATATACTTATAAGAAATGACAAAATTTATGGAAATAAGGGAATTGAGGCAAGAGTCCCTTTTTTAGACAAAAATATAATTGAAGATTATTTAATGTTAAAAGATTACAAAAAATATGGAATTTTTTTTAAAAGTAAAAATATATTATTAAAAAATTATAAAAATTTAAATAAATTTGTATTAAAAAAAAAATTAGGATTTAATTCTCCATTTGCGGGCTGGCTAAGACGCGAAATTTACGATTTTGGAAAAGAAGTATTAAGCAAGCATTATTATGACTCATCAAATATAATTAATTTTGAGTTTTCTCAACAATTATTAAAGAAACATAAGGATGAATATTGTGATCCTTATTTAATTTGGAATTTAATAAGTCTTCAAATATTCTTGAGAAAACATAAGTTTTAATATGAAAATTTGTTATTTATCAAATGCAGCAATTCCTTCTTCAGTAGCTAGTTCTATTCAGATTGTAAAAATGTGCGAAGCATTTTCAAAATTAGATAATGAAGTTACATTAATTACAATCAATGAATTTAAATCTAAAATTAATTTTTTAGATTATTACAATGTGAAATCTAAGTTTTTTTTAAAAAGAATTAAAAATTTTAAATCTTTTCCGCTAGGAGTAAATTACTATCTATTTTCTTTTTTCTCAGTTTTAGAAAGTTTAAGATATAAACCAGAAGTTTATATTACCAGAAATTTTTTTACATGTTTTTTATTAGTAATGCTAAGAAAAAATACAGTTATGGAATTACATCATGATTTAAAAATTGAGTCCAGAATTGTAAGATTCTTGGTCACTAAACTTAAATTTCTTAATTCAACTTCTATAAAAAAAATTATAGCTATTACACATGGAGTTAAAGAAGATTACGTAAAAAAAAATCTTATACAAAAAAAAAAGATAATAGTTTTACCTAGTGGATCATCGATTAAAAAAAATTTTGAATTCTTAAATAATAAAAAATTTTTAAAAATTGGATATTTTGGATCATTATTTCAATCAAGGGGGTTTAATTTAATACAAGATCTAGCTAAAATTGATAAAGATAATAAATATTTTCTATATGGAGATTTTAATAAAATAAATAATTTTAAATATAAAAATCCTAATAAAAATATTCAATTTCATAAATACGTTCCATATAAAGATATTCCAAAAGAATTGAAAAAAATGGACATTCTTCTTATGCCGTATGTATCATCTATTACAGTAGCTGGTAATGTAGGGGATATAACTAAATTTACATCACCACTTAAACTATTTGATTATTTAAGTGTTGGTAAAATCATAATCTGTTCAGATTTCAAAGTATTAAAAGAGATTATTAAAGAAAAAAAAAATGCAATTTTCGTTAAAAATTATACCAATGTGTATTCTTGGAAAAACGAAATACAAAAATTGAAAAATCAACCAAATAAACAATTAATTATTTCAAAAAATAATTTTAGATTAAGTAAAAAATATTCATTAATTCGTAGAGCGAATAGAATATTAGAGGAAATAAAACCCAGCTAATGAAAAAAAATTCAAAACAATTAGCAATAGTAGTTTTATTTTGGAACGATAGTGAAAAAACTATAAAGTGCTTAAAATCTCTTTTTCAAAAGCAAAAGCAAAAATTTGATATTGTTTTGGTTGATAATAATTCTGATAAAAAATTTTCACAAAAAATTTTTGATTGGATAAAAAAAAAAAATATTAATTTTATAAAAGTAAAAAAAAACTTTATTTCAAAAAATATGAATAAAAAATCAAAATTATTTTATATCAGAAATAAAATTAATTATGGATGTGGGTTTGGTCATAATCCAGGATATAAATTTTGTCTAAAAAATAATTATGATTACATTGCTCGTATAGATAATGATATGGTTGTACCTAATGATTTAATGTTTAAATTAGTTCAAAGACTTGAAAAAAATAAATTTATTTCAGCAATTAGTCCTAAAGTAATGTTTGCAAACAATCCCAAAATTATATGGTTTGGTGGTACTAAAATTGGAAATAATTTAAAACTACAAAGAGAATGTTCAAATCATATATGTAAAAAACGTGATTCCAAAAAATTTAAAGGTTTGATTAAAACCGATGCTTTTGTTGGGTGTGCATCAGTAATGCGATCGGAATTTCTAAAAAAAGCTGGTCTATCAGATCCTGATTTTTTTTATGGAGAGGAAGATATTGAATTATCTCATAGATTTAAAAAAATTGGAGGTAAGCTAGCAATTGATTTAGATCAAAAAATATATCACTCAGTCTCATATACTGTAGGCTCAAATTGGGCCAAAACGATATATTATAACTACAAATATAGACTGTTATTAATAAAAAAAATTGGATCTGCCTCAGATAAATTTATTGGTTACAGCGTATTTATAATCAAATTCTTTATCATGTTATTATTTTCGTTTAGGAAAAAATATTCTTCAAAAATAATTCAAATTTTTTATGCCGGATTACACTTTGTGCAAAAAAAATATGGTAATTATGATAGACAAAAATATAAATTAGTAGATAGTTTCTTTGTTAAAATTAATAAACAGACGTCACTAAAAACGGTATTTAATATATTAAATGATAAAAAAATTAATTAATAAAAGAATTTTTGATAAAAATGGTTTTGTTTTAATAAATACCAGCCTAAATAATAATTCATCATTTGATAAACTATGCAATGAAATTGATAATTGCTTAATTAAACAAATTAAAGACACAAATCTTAATAAACTAGGAGGTTATATAGTTGGAAATTTAAATATTAACCAAGGACAATTAGGATCAAAACTGTATTCATTAGTTTTTAAAAAAGAATTAAAAAATTATTTTGAAAAACTTGTTAAAAAAAAAATTAATTTATTTGATATAAGACACGGAGGAAATCTAACATTACCAAAAAAAGGGACTCAACTCTTTCACATTGATGGAAGTTTTAAAAATGAAATGTATATGTTATCAATTGCAACTCAAAATATAACCTTAGATAATGGACCAACAGAAATATGTGTTGGATCTCATATTAGACCAATGTCATTTGGTGAATTTTTTTTTTCAAAAAAAAAAAAAAAAAATTATTAATGAAAAAAGGTCAAATATTAATCAGAAAACACAATTTGTGGCATAGAGGAACAAAAAATTTTTCAAATAAACCTAGATTATTATTATCTTTTATCTTAACACCAAAAGATAAAAAGATTAAAGCAGAGCAGGTTAGTTCTAAATTTAAGATATTACGAAATTCTTTTAAGAATGATTTGGCTGGCAAGTTTCATGAAACAATTTATGTAAACCTTAATTTTGTTATAGTTATTATAAAAATACTTTTATCTTATTTAAAAAAAATTACTAATTAGCAATCATGCAAAAAACACTATTATTTTGGTGCCCTTTTGTTGGTGATGTAGGTACAGCTAAGGCCGTACTAGAGTCAGCAAAATCGTTATCTGAATCAAAAAACTATAAATGTAAAATATTTAATGCATATGGTGAATTTGATAAATATAGACCACTACTAAAAAAAAATAAAATTCAAGAAATTAAATTAATAAAAAATACTTTGATTAAACAACTCCCAAAAGATGGTTATTTTTGGAGTAGATTAAATTATATTTTGATATTTATTTTTAGTTTTTTACCCTTATTATTTTATTTGGTACGTAATAAAAATGAATATCTATTTATTTATTTGATTACATCATTACCCCTATTACTTGTTTCAATTTTTAATTTAAATAACAAAATAATATTTAGAGTTTCAGGAAAAATTAGATTTACAATATTAAGAAAATTAGTTTTTTTAATAGCAAAAAAAAAAATTAAAAGAATTTTAATACAAACAACAGAGTCAAAAAATAGAATTTTAAAGAAAGGCATTTTTAACAAAAATATTTTAAATATTATTAGAGATCCAATTATTGATCACAGAAAAATTATTAAATTAAAAAATGAAAAAATAGAAAATAAATTTTTACAAAAAAAATATTTTATATCAATTGGTAGATTAACTCATCAAAAAAATTTTTTATTTTTTATAGAATGTTTAAAAAAGATTATAGAAAATGAAAAAAATTTCATTTTCTTAATTCTAGGAGAGGGTAAAGATAGAAATAAAATAGAAAAATATATAAGTAGGCATAAACTTTCTAAAAAGGTTGTTCTTATGGGCTACAAAAATAATATATTTAAGTATATTAAACATTCTGCTGGCCTTATTTGTACTTCTTTATGGGAAGAACCTGGATTTGTTATTCAAGAGGCTGCAGCGTGTAAAAAGATAATTTTAACTTCTGATTGTTATACAGGTCCAGCTGAATTTTTAAATTATGGTAAAAATGGATATATTTTTAAAAGCAATAATCATGAAAGTTTTATTAGGAACTTTAAAAAATTATTATTAAATAAAAAAAATCATAAAAAAAAAATTAAAGAAAGCTATAAAAAAACAAAATTGTATACTAAAAAATATTTTTTGTCTGAGATAAATAAAATTTTATAATAACTTTTTTATAGCATCTAAATATTTTTTAAGATTTTTATCATGACTATAAATTTTTAAACCAAGTGAAAAGTCTTTCTTTTTCGAAATCAATTCCACTTTATTTAATTTTTTAAGTAGAGCACTCAAATCATTTGTATTACCTGTTTTGTATAATTTGCCATATTTGTATTTATTTATAATTTCTTTAGGTCCCGTTTTACAATCTGATGAAATAATAAATTTGTTTAAGTGAGCAGCTTCCAGTAAAACATTAGGTAAACCCTCATATTTAGATGACAAAATAAAAACATCTGACATTTTTATATATTTATAGGGATTCTGAGCGTAAATAATTTTTACATATTTTGCCAAATTATTTCTATGTACGAAATTTTGTAAGTATAAATTATCTGGACCACTACCTATGATTAATAATCTGTAATTTACGATTAAAGTTTTTAACTGAATTAATGATTGTAAAATTTCTATTTGATTTTTTTGTGGAACTAATCTTCCTACGTTAATTAAATTTATTGTTTTTTTTTTGAAAAAATCTATTTTTTTTTTAAAAGCAGATAATTTCTTAATTTCCTTAAAGTTAGTGGGATTAAATATAGTTGTTGTAGTGATGTTAAATTCTTTTTTCATCTCTTTTTGAAATTCATTACTATTAACTATAATTAGATTTGCTTTTGATAATAAATATTTAAAAATTTTCATTTTTAGAGGAAAGCTTTTCCAACCCTGAGGACTTAGATTGGATCTTATAATAATTTTTCTGTTTAAAAGAATAGATATTATAATTGCATAAAAGTTTCCTTGAAATGAGAAAATTATCGAATCTTTAAATTTAGCACAAATTAAAAAAAGCTTAACAGAACAGATTATAAAAAATAATCTCCTATTTATATAAGACCAAAAATTATTTACTTTAATTAAGCTTATTTTTTTATCAATTTTTTTATGAACTCTATTACTAGTAATTAAAAAGGTTTGTTTAAAAAATGCAGATAGGTATTTCGAGATTATAAAAAAATTTTTTTCAACTCCTCCGATTTGAGGATCAGGAAAGAAATAAATGATTTGATTTTGTTTATTTTGTCTCATATAAATATTTGTGTCTTTAGTAACAATTATTATCCCATATAAAAATAATTTA
>Ga0209425_10001455_pt1 | contig 27736 bp, 22 predicted proteins | sample COG_05_FD_184749 | JGI IMG/M metagenome (GOLD analysis project Ga0209425, IMG submission 184749) | Pelagic Microbial community sample from North Sea - COGITO 998_met_05 (SPAdes) (version 2) | ecosystem: Environmental > Aquatic > Marine > Neritic zone/Coastal water | place: Helgoland, sampling...
AAAGTTATTTGTAGCATCAAAATCAAAAAATATATCAATTAATGAAAATAAAAATAATGAAAAGATAAAACAAGAATATTTGCACTCTGAATTTGGAGAGGTAGAAACTAAAGACTTACCGAGAGTTAAAAAATTATCATCAAAATATTTGATGAATTCTTGGACTAATATTCCTCATGTTACTAATCATGATGAGGCAGATATTACAGAGTTAGAGGAATTTAGAACATCACTAAAGGATAACTATACTGGAGAAAAAAAAAAAATTACACCATTAGCGTTTATTGTTAAGGCTTTGACCGCATCATTAAAAAAGTTTCCAAATTTTAATAGCTCCATTGACGATATAGAGGAAGGTAAAATGACTGTTAAAAAATATTATCACATAGGTATTGCCGTTGATACACCTCATGGTTTGATGGTACCTAAGTTAAGAAATGCAGATAACAAAAATATTTCCTTAATAGGAGATGAGCTCAAAAAATTAAGTGATGAATGTAGAAATTTAAAGATTGATAAAAAAGAGTTATTTGGTGGTTCAATGACAATCACTAGTCTCGGCGGTATTGGAGGATCGTTTTTTACACCAATTATCAATTTTCCTGAAGTTGCCATCTTAGGAATTGGTAAATCAGAAAAAAAACAAATACATATAAATGGTAAATTTATAACACGAACAATGTTGCCACTTTCTTTATCTTATGATCATAGAATAATTGATGGAGCTGAGGCAGCACGTTTTAACAATGAATTAAAAGAAAATTTAGGTAAAAATTTTGCCTATAAATTAGCTATCTAAAAATTATGTCAAAAACAGCATCATTACTTAGTGCTTTATTATGTACTTTTATCTGGGGAACCACATTTATTGCACAAGATACAGGCATGGATGATATAGGTCCTTTTACTTTTAATGCAGTGAGATTTTTTGTTGGGTTTTTAGCCATCACACCTTTGGTCATTTTGTTTGAGATAAAAAAATTTAAATCTGAGTTCAAATTAAATTTTAAAACATTTGCCATGCTCTCTCTTTTAATTGGTTTATCTCTCTTTTTAGGGTCTGCCTTACAACAAGTTGCTTTATTATACACAGATGTAGCTAATGCAGCGTTCTTTACTATTTTTTATGTTCCTATGGTCCCAATTATTATTTTTTTATTTGGTAGAAAATCTATTCATTGGAGTGTATGGCCATCAGTAATATTATGTTTAATAGGTGGATATTTATTAACAAACTTTTATAATGCAACGGTAAGACTTGGCGATACTCTTGTGGTGTTAGGAGCTTTATTTTGGAGCACTCATATTATCTTTACCGGTATTATTGTTACTAAATATAATCTGCCTCTTACTCTTGGAGCAGTTCAAACATTAATCGTAGCTGCATTCTCTTTTTTTGTAGGTCTTATTTATGAAGAGTTTATCTTTGAAAATATTTTGAAGGAGATTGACTCAATTTTATATGCAGGAATTTTGTCAGGTGGTTTTGCTTTTGTATTACAAATTTACGCTCAAAAGAATATATCTCCTGCTCCGGCTGCTATTATTTTTTCTTTAGAGGGTGTATTTGCAACTATTGCTGCTTGGTTTTTACTTGATCAAATTCTTGGTATAAATAATTTATTAGGCTGCTTCTTTATTTTGTGTGGTGTCTTGTTATCACAATTATTACCTTTAATAAAAAAAACTAGCTAAAAATAGATTATTGCAAATAAGATTAAAGATATAATTATTCTGTAGGTAACAAAAATATTTAAAGAAAATTTATTTAGATAATTTAAAAAAAATTTAACAGTAATATATGAAAACAAACAGGATAATGTTACAGCTATTATAATTAAATAATTAAGTTCTATTGGTTCATTAAATGCATCTTTAAGTCCTAGAAAACTTGCACCTACTAACGCAGGTATGGAAAGTAAAAATGAAATTTTTCCTGAATCAACTCTGTTAAAATTTAAAAATCTAGCTGCTGTCATTGTTATTCCTGCCCTACTTACACCAGGTATCAAAGCAAGAATTTGAAATAAACCAATAAATATAATTGATTTTATATTTAAATTGGTGGAAATATTTTGATCAGCTTTTCTTTGATCAGAAAAATATAAAATGATACCAAAAAATAACGTTGTCCAAGCTATAACTTTTATATTTCTTAAAAGATGTATTAATTCAGTTGTGTGTAATATGTAACCGAAAATAACAAGCGGTATTGAGCCGACTATAATTAAGCCCAATAATTTTTGATTATTTTTTAGATTAAATAAATCTTTTCTAAAAAAAAATATTATTGCTAATAAAGAGCCTAAATGTAAGCTTATATCTATTAATAATGAGCTTGTTTTTAAATCATATAAATTAGAAACTAAGATTAAATGTGCAGATGAACTTATAGGTAAAAACTCTGATATTCCTTGAATTGCAGATAGAATAAGGATTTCTATAAAATCTTGAAACATACAAGTGTCGTAACTTAAAAAATATCCTTTTAAAACAATTCCATTTAGTCATAATAGATATGCAAAAATCAAAATTTCTATATTTTATGCTAATTTTGTTTTAATATAGGTCATATCTATTGACCTAAATAATTCTTTTACTAATAAAAACAATGTATATTTTGCCCTGATTCAAAAAAAAAATGACTGATAAAATGCTCAAATTTGTAAATATAGGTCAACAGACTCCACCTAAAAGAGATGTTGGGAATAGAAAAGAAGATTTTAATGAAATTTACGATGATTTTATAAAACAAGGTGCACAGGACCAATCCAGCAGATGTTCTCAATGTGGAGTGCCTTTCTGCCAAGTCCATTGTCCTTTAAGTAATAATATTCCTGATTGGCTAAAATTAACTGCAGAGGGCAGACTTAAAGAAGCTTATGAACTATCTCAGAGCACAAACAATATGCCTGAGGTATGTGGAAGAATATGTCCGCAAGACCGCCTTTGCGAAGGAAATTGTGTAATTGAACAATCGGGTCATGGAACAGTAACCATTGGTTCTGTAGAAAAATATATAACAGATAATGCTTGGGAAAAAGGTTGGGTAAAACCAATAGAAGTAAAATTTGAAAAAAACCAAAGTGTTGGAATAATTGGAGCTGGACCAGCAGGATTAGCAGCAGCAGAACAATTAAGAAAAAATGGATATAAAATTACAGTTTATGATCGTTACGACCGTGCAGGTGGGTTATTAATTTATGGTATTCCAAATTTTAAATTAGAAAAACACGTTGTTCAAAGGAGAACAAAGCTTTTAAAAGTTGGAGGGATAGAATTTGTTCAAAATTTCGAAGTTGGTAAAGATGCTACCTTGGATCAGTTGAGAAAAAAACATGATGCAATTTTGATTGCTACAGGAGTTTATAAACCAAGAGAAATAGAATTGCCCGGAAATGATTTAGAAAATATTTTTCCCGCAATGGAATTTTTAACAGCGTCAAATAGAAAAGGTTTAGGAGATAAAGTTGAGTTATTTGATAAAGGCATATTAAATGCTGAAGGAAAAGATATTGTTGTCATTGGGGGTGGTGATACTGCTATGGATTGTGTTAGAACTTCAGTAAGGCAAAAAGCAAAATCAGTCAAATGTCTTTACAGAAGAGATAAAGAAAACATGCCAGGATCGGCTCGAGAAGTAGCCAACGCAGAAGAAGAAGGTGTTGAATTTGTATGGTTGTCTAGCCCTAAAGAATTTAAAGGTACAAATAAAGTTGAAAATTTGATTATTGATCAAATCCAATTAGGTGAACCTGATGACTCAGGTAGAAGAAGACCTCAAATTAAAAAAGGTTCAGAGTTTGAAATTAAAGCTGACATGGTTATTAAAGCCCTTGGTTTTGATCCGGAAGATCTCCCACATTTATTTGATACAAAAGAGTTGCAAGTTACAAAATGGGGAACATTAAAAACTGATTTTGATACAATGGAAACAAACTTAAAAGGAGTTTTTGCTGCAGGAGATATTGTTAGAGGGGCTTCATTAGTAGTATGGGCTATTAAAGATGGAAGAGATGCAGCTTCAGCTATGAAAACTTACTTAGAAAATGTTGAATTAAAAAAATCAAAAGTTGCATAATGGAAAATTATAAAAAGAATTTAGAATTATTAACTAAAAATTATGTTTACTCAAAAGAAATGGAACATGATGCCTGTGGGGTAGGTTTAATTGCTTCTACAGAGGGAAAAAAATCAAGGGCTGTTGTTGAATATGGGATTGAGGCTTTAAAAGCAGTTTGGCATAGGGGAGCTGTTGATGCAGATGGTAAAACAGGAGATGGAGCTGGAATACATGTTGAAATTCCAAAAGATTTTTTTATAGAAAAAATACAAGTCACTGGACACGATTATGATAACTCTGAAATCTGTGTAGGAATGATTTTTTTACCAAGAAATGACTATTCAGCACAAGAGAGTTGTAAAACTATTGTAGAAAGTGAACTAACTAAAAATAATTTTAGTATATATGGTTGGCGTCAAGTACCAGTAAATTCAAAAGTCTTGGGCGAAAAAGCCCTTCAAACCATGCCAGAAATCATCCAGGTTCTGTTTAAATCTAATGATACCAATTTATTGGATAAAAATTTAGAAAGAAAAATTTACGAGGTAAGAAAGAGAATAGAAAACAAAGCTTTTGAGGCATCACTAAATAACTTCTATATTTGTTCAATTAGTTCAAAATCTATAATCTATAAAGGACTTTATTTAGCAGAGGCAATATCTGAATTTTATTTAGACCTGATAGACCAAAGATTTATATCAAGATATGCAATTTTTCACCAGAGATTTTCAACAAATACAGCACCAAGTTGGAGTTTAGCTCAACCATTTAGAGCCATAGCACACAATGGTGAAATAAATACTTATAAAGGAAATAAAAACTGGATGAAAGTACATGAACAAGAAATGAGTAGTCCACTTTTTGATAATGTAGAAAACTTAAAGCCAGTAATTCAAAAAGGTGTTTCTGACTCAGCTGCTTTAGATAATGTTTTTGAGTTACTCAATAAATCTGGTCAATCAGCACCACTAGCTAAATTAATGTTGATACCTGATGCTTGGTCAAAAAAAAGTAAGACACTTTCAAAAAGTCACCAACAATTATTTAATTTTTTAAACAGTACTATGGAACCCTGGGATGGACCTGCTGCTATTGCTGCTACAGACAATGAGTGGGTTATAGCTGCAAATGATAGAAATGGTCTTAGACCATTAAGATATGCCATAACAAAAGATAAAATGCTCTTTGCAGGTTCGGAGACTGGAATGATAGAATTAAATGAAAAAAAAATTTTAACCAAAGGAAGATTAGGTCCTGGTGAAATAATTGGAGTTAGAATTGAAAAAGGAAAAGTTTTTTCAAATAATCAAATCAAAGATTATCTAGCTAAAGAATTTAAACATTTTAATTCTCAAATAATTAATTTAGATGAAAAATTGTCTATCTTTAATGAGAAACACGATTTTGACGGAGAAAATTTAAGAAGAAGACAATACGCTTTTGGAATAAGTCTAGAAGACTTAGAGCTCATTTTACATCCAATGGCTGAAGATGCAAAAGAAGCAACAGGCTCGATGGGAGACGACACTCCTTTAGCTGTACTGTCTGATAGGTACAGACCTTTGTATCATTTTTTTAGACAAAACTTTAGTCAAGTAACAAATCCTCCAATAGATTCATTGAGAGAAAATAAAGTAATGAGTTTAAAAACTAGATTTGGGAATCTGGGTAATATTCTTGATTTTGACACTCTAACAAAAGATAATATTTATGTTTTAAATAGTCCGATTTTATCAAACTCCCAATTTAACAAGTTCATTAATTTTTTTGGTAAAAACTCAGTAATAATTGATTGTTCTTTTTCACGAAATGAAAATTTATCACCTTCTATTAAAAGAATTCAAAAAGAGGCAGAGATTGCAGTTAGACAAGGTGTTACTCAATTAATTTTAAGTGATAAAGGTCTTTCTTCAGAAAGATTACCTATGCCAATGTTATTATGTGTTGGAGCCATAAACACATTTTTAATACAAAAAAAATTAAGAGGATACGTTTCTATTAATGTGCAATCAGGCGAAGCTTTAGATACACATTCATTTGCTACATTAATCGGAGTCGGTGCAACTACAGTTAACCCATATTTAGCTTTTGATAGTTTATACCAGAGGCACGAAAAAAAACTTTTTGGTCAATATAATTTTGATGAATGCGTTCAGCGATATATTAATTCAGTGAATGCTGGTTTATTAAAAATAATGTCTAAAATGGGAATTTCCGTTTTGAGTTCATACAGAGGTGGATGTAATTTTGAAACTGTTGGATTAAGTAGAACAATTGTAGATGACTATTTTCCTGGAGTAGTATCAAAAATTTCAGGTATTGGTTTAGTAGGAATCGAAAAAAAAATAAGAGAAATTCATAAAGAAGCTTTTGAAAGTACAGAAACTATATTGCCAATTGGAGGTATTTATAGATACAGAAAAAATGGAGAGACTCACCAATATCAAGGAAAACTTATTCATTTATTACAAAGCGCTGTAGGCTCAAATTCATATGAGGCATATAAGAAATATGCAGAGGGTATATATAATTTGCCACCAATTAATTTAAGAGACTTGGTTGATTTTAGAAAAAAGAAACTAGGTCCATCAATAGGAATTTCTGAAGTTGAGCCAATAGAAAAAATATTAAAAAGATTTGGCAGTGGAAGTATGTCTCACGGTGCCTTATCCAAAGAAGCTCATGAAACACTTGCAATTGGGATGAATAGAATTAAAGGTGCTTCATGTAGTGGCGAAGGTGGTGAAGATGCAGGAAGATTTAAGATCATGGATAGTGGGGATAGTGCAAATTCTAGAGTTAAACAAATTGCTTCAGCAAGATTTGGTGTGACTGTAAATTACTTAAATAATTGTAATGAAATAGAAATTAAAATGGCCCAAGGTGCAAAACCAGGAGAAGGTGGTCAGTTACCAGGGTTTAAAGTAACAAAAGAGATTGCAAAATTAAGGCATTCTACACCAGGAGTAACATTAATTTCTCCACCACCACATCATGATATTTACTCAATAGAGGATCTGGCACAATTAATTTATGATTTAAAACAAATTAACCCAAAAGCTAGAATCGGAGTAAAATTAGTTGCTTCATCTGGTATTGGTACTATTGCTGCTGGTGTAGCAAAAGCAAAAGCCGATATTATTTTAATTTCAGGTCATAATGGAGGCACAGGTGCAACTCCACAAACAAGTGTGAAATATGTAGGAATACCTTGGGAGATGGGTCTTACTGAAGCTAATCAAGTTCTTACACTAAATAATTTAAGACACAAAGTTACATTAAGAACTGATGGTGGTATCAAAACTGGGAGAGATGTAGTTATTGCTGCGATGATGGGTGCAGAGGAATATGGAGTTGCAACAACTGCTTTAGTTGCAATGGGATGTATTATGGTAAGACAATGTCATTCAAACACTTGTCCAGTTGGTGTTTGTACACAAGATAAAAAATTAAGAGAAAAATTTACTGGTACTCCTGACAAAGTTGTTAATTTATTTACTTTTATTGCTTCAGAAGTAAGAGAAATTTTAGCTGAATTAGGGTTTAAGTCATTAAACGATATTATTGGAAGAACAGATTTGTTGATGCAAGTCAATAAAGCTTCACCTAATTTAGACGATTTAGATTTAAATCCATTATTTGTTCAGGCAGATCCAGGAAATAACAAAAGATATTGTGAGTCTTTAGAGATTAACAGAGTGCCTGAAACATTAGATCAAAAAATTTGGCCAGAGATAGAGAAATCTTTGAATAACTCTGAAAAAATTGAAAAAGAATTTACTATAAAAAATACAAATAGAGCAGTTGGTACAAGAATTTCACACCATCTCTATAAAAAATTTGGTTATGAACAATTAAATGAAAATTTTCTAACTTTAAATTTTAAAGGTTCTGCGGGACAATCTTTTGGAGCTTTTTCATCAAAAGGACTAAAATTAAATCTTAAAGGTGATGCAAATGATTATGTTGGCAAAGGATTATCGGGAGCCACAATTGCAATAAAACTTTCAGACGAAAGTAATTTAGTTTCTGATGAAAATACAATTATTGGAAACACAGTCCTTTACGGAGCTACTTCAGGTAAACTTTTTGCTGCAGGTCAAGCAGGTGATAGATTTGCGGTAAGAAATTCTGGTGCAACAACAGTTGTTGAGGGATGTGACTCAAATGGTTGTGAATATATGACTGGAGGAACAGTAGTTATTCTGGGGAATGTTGGAGACAATTTTGCAGCTGGTATGACAGGTGGTATGGCATTTATTTATGATAAATCCAATGAGTTTGAAAAAAAAGTAAATCCAGAGACAGTTATTTGGCATAATGTTGAAACAGAATATTGGATAAATTTTTTAAAAAAGATGGTCTTAGAACATTCAGAGGAAACAAGTTCTTTGATATCAAAAAATATAATTAAAAACTTTAAGGATGAAATCAAAAATTTTATTCAAGTTTGTCCAAAAGAGATGATCAATAAACTAGAAAATCCAATTACATTAAAGTCTAAAATAAAAGATGTTAGTTAATAATAAACTTTAATTCTTTTTTTAATATTTTTAACCATTTAGGTGAAGATAAGCTATGGTCACCATTTTTTACAATAACCAATTTTTTTTTTGCATTTTTAAAAATTTTTAAAATTTTTTTAGAATAACGTACTGGCACAGATTTATCTTTACTACCATGGACCATAGTTACACTTAAATTTTCATATATTTTTTTATTAAGAACTTTATTTTTCCTACCATCTTTAATTAATTGAAGAGTTATCGGGTACTCATAATCTCCATGATTTAAATTTATTATTCCATTTTCTTTGATTTCTTTTCTCATTTTCTTTGAAAACTTTTTCCACATCAAATCTTCTAAAAATTCAGGGGCTGAACCAATTCCTAAGAAGCCTATTATTTGTCTTTTAAAAAATTTAAATTGATTTAGAGAGATCCAAGCTCCCATACTAGAACCAATTAGAATCATATTATTTTTTTTTACAATTTTTTTAATTAATAATTTTGTTTCTTTTGTCCAGGTTGATATATTGCCATTAATGAACTTCCCAGATGATTTACCATGACCAGAATATTCAAGCGCAATAAAGCCAAGCTTGTTTTTTTTTGCAAAACTTAAAAAAGTTTTAGGTTTTTTCCCCTCCAAATCCGACATAAATCCATGGAGAAAAACAATATAGATACTACTTTTATTGTTATGTTTTAGGTATCTTATTCTTTTGGATTCAGTTAATTTTAAGTAATTGAAATTATTCATTAAAGTTTATTAGTTTTGTCTATTATTATATAATCTTATCAAATGACGTCTAATATAAAAGTTTTACAAGTAATACCTAGACTAGGTTATGGAGGGGCAGAGACTGGCTGTTATGATATAGCTCATTATTTGTCAGAGAATAATTGTGAATCTTTTATAGTAACTAATGGGGGCGAATTAACTAAATTCATAAATAAAGAAAAAGTTAAATTAATTAGATTGCCAGTAAATAGTAAAAACCCATTATTAATTTTTTTAAATGCAATTATTTTGATAGGAATAATTTTATTTTATAATATTTCGATAGTTCATGCGCGAAGTCGTGCCCCAGCTTGGTCATGCCTATTAGCAACAAGAATAACTAGAAGAAAATTTGTTACTACATTTCACGGTACTTATAATTTTAGTGGAAATTTAAAAAAATTTTATAACTCCGTTATGGTCAGATCTGACTTGATAATAGCAGGATCAAATTTTATTTTTTCCCATATAAAAGAAAACTATTCTGAATTTATAAAATTTAAAAAAAAGTTTCTTGTTATTTTTAGAGGAATAAATGTAGATTATTTCGACTCATCAACAAAATTAGAAATTGATGAAAAAAAACTTCTCCAAGAATGGAATATTAATAAAGAAAAAAAAATTATTTTAGTGCCTGGAAGACTTACTTCTTGGAAAGGACAAGAGCTACTTATTAATGCAATTAATTTAGTAAAAATTGAATTGGGTTATGAAGCATTTCATGTTGTCATATTAGGAAGCGACCAAGGAAGAGGCCTATATAAAAAAAAATTAATTCGTTTAACAGAACAGTACCGGTTAACTAATCAAATTAAATTTATAGATCATTGTAAAGACATGGCTTTAGCGTATAAAGTTTCAGATATCATAATTTCTCCATCAATTGAACCAGAAGCGTTTGGAAGGGTTGCGGTTGAAGCACAATCTATGGAAAAATTAATCATCGCAAGTAATATTGGAGGATCAAATGAAACAATAGTAAATGAAAAGACTGGCTTTTTATTTGAGTCTGGAGATGAAAATTTTTTAAGTAAACAAATTATACGTGCAATAACAATGGATGAAACATCCCTCAAATTAATGGGTAAAGAAGGTAGAAAAAATATAATTAAAAAGTTTAATGTTGAAAAAATGTGTTTTTCTACTTATTCAGAGTATAAAAGATTACTAAATTAAATGCCAACAATTACATTACCAGATGGAAACAATTTAGATTTTCCAAAAAAAGTCACAGGGCTTGAAGTAGCTGAGAAAATAAGCAAATCTCTTGCTAAGCAAGCATTAATAATGAGTGTTAATGGAGAATTAAAAGATTTGTATTTTCCTATAGATAAAGACAGCTCTATTAAAATTTTTACTGCCAAAGATCCTGAGGGACTCGATGCAATCAGACATGATACAACTCATATAATGGCGATGGCTGTTCAAGAATTATTTCCAGGAACAAAATTAGCCATTGGCCCAGCGATAAAAGATGGATTTTATTATGATTTTTGTCGAGAAGAACCTTTTACGCCAAAAGATCTTGAAAAAATCGAGATTAAAATGAAAGAAATAGTTGAAAAAGATGAAAAAACTAGAAGAGAAGTTTGGGAGCGAGAAGAAACAAAAAAACATTATTCTAAGCTTGGTGAAAAATATAAAGTTGAACTTGTTGATATGATACCCGAAGACAATGAAGTTTCTATTTATTATCATGGGGATTGGTATGATCTTTGCAGAGGTCCTCACTTATTATCAACTGGAAGAATTGGTAAATATTTTAAATTAACAAAAGTAGCTGGTGCTTACTGGCGAGGAGACTCAAAAAATGAGATGCTCCAAAGAATATATGGTACTGGTTGGGCTTCACAAAAGGATTTAGATAATTATTTAAAAAGGATAGAAGAAGCTGAAAAAAGAGATCATAGAAAACTTGGTAAAGAAATGGATTTATTTCATTTTAGAGAGGAAAGTCCAGGATCCGTTTTTTGGCATGAGAAAGGTTGGGCCCTATTTCAAAAATTAATTAATTATATGAGGAGTAGGCAAGATGCAGCTGGCTACAAAGAGGTAAATACTCCAGAGATATTAGATAGACAATTGTGGGAAAAATCAGGGCACTGGGAAAAATATGGAGAAAACATGTATACTTCAGAAACACCAGACGAAAAAGTGTTTGCAATTAAACCAATGAATTGTCCTGGACATATTCAAGTATTTAATCAAGGTTTAAAAAGTTATCGAGATTTACCTTTGCGTATTACAGAATTTGGAAAAGTACATCGTTATGAACCATCAGGAGCTTTACATGGCTTATTAAGAGTAAGAGCATTCACCCAAGACGATGCTCATATATTTTGTTCTGAGGATCAAATTACAAGTGAGTGTTTAGAGGTAACTAATTTGATTTTGGATATTTATAAAGATTTAGGTTTTGAAAATGTAATCCTTAAGTATGCAGATAGACCAGAGGTGAGAGTTGGGGAAGATGAAGTTTGGGATAAAGCAGAAGCTTCATTGCTTGAGGCGGTTAAAGCATCTAATCTTGAATATAGTATTAATAAGGGTGAAGGTGCATTTTATGGTCCAAAAATTGAATTTGTTTTAAGAGATGCAATTGGAAGAGATTGGCAGTGTGGAACTTTACAAGTTGATTTAAATTTACCTGGAAGGTTAGATGCTTCTTATGTAGATAAGGACGGAACAAAAAAAGTTCCTGTTATGTTGCATAGAGCTTTATTTGGTTCTTTAGAAAGATTTATTGGAATTCTTATTGAAAATTATGCAGGAAAGTTCCCCTTCTGGATCTCTCCTTTACAGACGATGGTTATACCCATTTCAGAAGAATTTAACGATTATGCAATTAAAGTATCAAAAAAAATTAGAAGTGTAGGCATTAGTTCTGCTATAGATCTAAAAAATAATAATTTAAATTACAAAATAAGAGATCATTCATTAGCAAAAATCCCTGTTTTATTAATTTGTGGTAAAAAAGAAGTTGACACTAATTCTGTAACCATTAGAAGATTGGACTCTAATAAACAAGAAAATATGGAATTAAAAGATTTTTTAAAAACATTCTCTGCTTTAAACGAAGCATCTTCAAAATAAGTGGCAGATTTCAAACAAAATTATTTTCAAAGAAGGACTAAGGATCGAGGCCCAAGATCCAATAATAGAATTTCATCTCCAGAGGTTCAGGTTATTTCAAGCGATGGTGGTAACTTAGGAACACTTAATACAAACGAAGCAATATCAATGGCAAAAAATATGGGACTTGATTTAATAGAAATTGCTCCAAACGCTAACCCTCCTGTGTGTAAAATCATGGATATGGGTAAATTTAAATATGACGCTCAAAAAAAAGCTAACTTGGCAAAAAAAAAACAAAAAATTGTTGCTTTAAAAGAAATTAAGATGAGACCAGTAACAGAAACCCATGATTATGAATTTAAAGTTAAAAATGCTAAAAAATTTATTGCAAAAGGAGATAAAGTGAAATTTACCATAAGGTTCAAAGGTCGAGAACTTCAGCACTCTCATTTAGGAAACGAATTAATGAGCAAGATTAAAGAAGATATGAAAGATATTGGTAAGGTAGAATTACACCCAAAATTTGATGGCAAGCAAATGATAATGGTAATTCAGCCTTTATAAGCCTTAATATAGGTTGTAAATTTTCATCAATCTTTGTATAAACTCGCTCAATTATGCCAAAACTAAAAACAAAAAGCTCAGCAAAAAAAAGATTTAAGATATCAGCTAAAGGTAAAGTTATGATGGCCCAAGCTGGTAAGAGACATGGCATGATTAAAAGAACAAATTCTCAAATAAGAAAATTAAGAGGCACTACTGCAATGTCAAAACAGGACGCAAAAATTGTTAAATCGTATATGCCCTATAGTTTAAGAGGTTAAAATGGCAAGAGTTAAAAGAGGTGTAACCAGTCGAGCTAAGCATAAAAAAGTTTTAAAAGCTGTTAAGGGTCAATGGGGCAGAAGAAAAAATACTATTAGAGTAGCAAAGCAAGCTATGGAAAAAGCTATGCAATATGCTTATAGAGATCGTAGAAATAAGAAAAGAGATTTCAAATCACTATGGATACAAAGAATAAATGCAGGTGTTAGAGCCGAAGGTCTAACTTATTCCAAGTTTATTAATGGTTTAACTAAGTGTGGTATTAAGTTAGATAGGAAAATATTAGCTGAGATAGCTTACGATAGCCCAGAGGCCTTTAAAACCATCATTCAAAAAGCCCAATCTGCTTTAAATTAATCTTCACTATTGTTTTATTTCACCGAAGAAATAATCTCTTAATATGTCTGATATTAAAAAAATACGTGATCAGTTTATTTTAAGACTTAAAGAAAATTTAGACTTAGATCAAATTAATGAAATTAAAAGTGAGCTATTTGGTAAAAATGGACTTGTTTCATTAAAATTTAAAAATTTAGGGTCTATTGCTAAAAATGAAAGAAAAAATTTTGCAGCGGACTTAAATATTGTAAAGGATGATCTACAAAACTTGATATTAAAAAAAATTCAAGAGATTGAAACAAAAGAAATAAATCAAAAACTAGAAAATGAAAAAATAGACATAACATTACCTGAAAGATCTTTTGTTCAAGGAAAAATTCATCCAGTATCACAAGTAATTGATGAGATATCATCTATATTTTCTGAAATTGGTTTTAGTGTAGAGGAAGGGCCAGATATAGAAAATGAATATAATAATTTTACAGCGTTAAATACACCAGATAATCACCCAGCTCGTGATATGCATGATACTTTTTATTTAGACGATAAAAAAGAATTACTGTTAAGAACTCATACCTCACCAGTTCAAATTAGAACAATGCTTAAAGAAAAACCTCCTTTTAAAATTATTGCACCAGGAAGAACTTATAGGTCTGATAGTGATCAAACTCATGCCCCAATGTTCCATCAAGTTGAAGGATTACATATTGACAAAAATATTAACATGGGACATCTAAAAGGATGTTTAAATTATTTTATTAAAGAATTTTTTGAAGCAGATAAAATAAAAATGAGATTTAGACCAAGTCATTTTCCATTTACTGAACCATCTGCTGAGGTTGATATTGGTTATGAAATAAAAGATGGAAAAATAGTAATTGGAGAGGGTGATAAATGGTTAGAAATCTTAGGATGCGGAATGGTACACCCTAATGTTTTAAAAAATGTAAAAATAGATCCTCATAAATATCAAGGCTATGCTTTTGGTATCGGAATAGATAGATTGGCAATGCTTAAATATGGAATAAATGATTTAAGAGCATTTTTTGATTGTGACTTTAGATGGCTTAATCATTTTGGGTTTGATCCTTTAGATGTGCCGTCTAATTATAGAGGTTTGAGCAGATGAAGATAACCACTAATTGGCTTAAAGATCATCTTGATACAAAGCTAAATGAAAATCAAATTGTAAACAAATTAACAGATATTGGACTTGAAGTTGAAAGTGTTGAGTCTCAATCTGGTGATTTAGACAATTTTTTAATTGCTAAAATTTTAAAGGTAGAAAAACACCCTAATGCAGATAGGTTAAAAATTTGTGATGTTAATATTGGAAAAAAAGAAACTGTTAAAGTAGTTTGTGGTGCACCGAACGCGAAAGAGGGATTAATAACTATTTATGCTCCCCCTGGTGCAGTTATTCCAAAAAATCAAATGAAGTTGGTTGTTAGTAAAATTAGAGGTGTTACATCAAACGGAATGTTATGTTCAGAGTCGGAACTTAACTTATCTGATAAAAGTGATGGAATTATTGAACTTTCCGTAAAAAAAAATACCACTAAGATTGGTAAAAATTATTTTCCAAAAAGTTCTTTAAAAATAATTGATATTTCTATTACACCCAATAGAGCTGATTGCCTAGGTATAAGAGGTATAGCAAGAGATCTAGCTGCTGCAGGCTCAGGTAGATTAAAGAATAAAAAAAAGGAAAAATTAATTCAAAAAAATAAACAAAAAATTGATATTAAAATTACTAAAGAAAAAAATCAGGGATGTAATATATTTGGAAGTTGCTTGATAACTGGTGTTAAAAATACCGAAAGCCCCAAATGGTTAAAAGAAAAAATTATTTCTTTAGGACAAAAACCAATCTCTGCGATAGTCGATATCACTAATTACGTGATGTTTGATTTAAATCGACCGTTACATGCCTATGATGCAGATAAAATTGATAAAAAAATTACAGTCAGAAATTCAAAAAAAGGAGAAATATTTAAAGCGCTAGACAATAAAACTTATTCTCTTGAGAGAGACATGTGTGTAATCTCTGATAATTCAGGCGTATTAGGTCTTGGAGGAATAATTGGAGGGACAAGATCTGGAACTGGAATGGAAACCAAGAATGTATTAATTGAAGCAGCTTATTTTAATCCAAGATCAATTAGAAAAACCTCTAAAATTTTGCACTTAGAAACAGATGCAAAATTTAGATTTGAGAGAGGTATCGACCCTTTATCAATAGAAGAAGGACTTCAAATAGCAGCCGAACTTATAAAAAAAATTTGTGGTGGAAAAGTAAGTAAATTTGATATTCAGAAAATTGAAAATTTTAAAAATAAACTAGTAAAATTTAAAACATCATCATTTAAAAAAATAACAGGTTTTGATATTGAATTAAAAAAAATGATTAAAATCCTTATTGATTTAGGATTTGAATTCAAAAAAGATAAAAAATCATTATCTCTTAAAATACCTTCTTGGAGGCCTGATATTGAACAAGAAATAGATATCATTGAAGAATTAGTAAGAATTAATGGTTATGATAAAATTCAAACAATAAAACCTGAAAAAAGTAGAAAAAAACCTACATTAAATAATAAACAAAGATTATTTCATTTTCTTCAGAGGTCTATGGCGTCTAAAGGTTTTTTAGAAACTATAACCTGGTCTTTTACAGACTCCAAAATTAATAGTTTATTTTCAGAAGACAATAAAGAAATTAAGATTGTAAATCCTATTAGTTCAGACCTTAATGTTTTGAGAAATTCTATTTTTTCCAATTTAATTATTTATTTAAACAAAAATTTGGATAGAGGGTTTAAAGATATTTCATTATTTGAAATTGGACCAATATTTTTAGGATCAAAACCTGGCCAACAAGAAACAGTAGTTTCAGGTTTGCGTGCAGGCAAGATCTCAAGATTAAATTGGTTAGAAAAGGATAGGCCTGTTGATGTTTTTGATATTAAACAAGATGTTATAAAGAGCCTTGCGGAAACAGGATTTAATCAAAATAAATTATATATAGATGATAAAACTCCCAACTATTATCATCCTGGTAAATCAGGAAGAATATTCTTAAATGAGGATAAAAAAGATATTATAGCTTATTTTGGAGAAATTCACCCAAATATTATTAAGAAAATAGATATTAAAACAGAAGCTCTAGCTGGTTTTGAAATATTTTTAGATAATATTAAGCAATCAAAAAAATCATTAAATAATCAAAAAAATCAATATGAATATTCTGATTATCAAAAATCAGAAAGAGATTTTGCATTTGTTTTAGATAAAAGTTTTCAAGTACAGGAATTGATAAAAATAATTTACAAAATAGACAAAGATTTAATTAAAGATGTAAAAGTGTTTGATGTTTATGAAGGAGAAAATATTCCTCAAGGACAAAAATCAATTGCATTAAATGTTGCAATTCAATCTTCAGAGAAAACTTTAAAAGATGAAGATTTAGACAGGCTAAATCAACTTATAATTTCCACTGTAGAAGAAAAAACTGGTGCAAAAATAAGATCTTAGATATGAGCACTATAGATAATATAAGAAATTTTGCCATCATTGCACATATAGATCACGGTAAATCAACTATTGCAGATAGAATTATTCATAGTTGTGGGGGACTCACAGAAAGAGAAATGAAAGCCCAGGTGTTAGATTCTATGGATATTGAACGTGAAAGAGGAATAACTATCAAAGCTCAAACAGTTAAACTTAATTACAAAACCAAAAACGGAAAAGAATATATTTTAAATATTATAGATACGCCAGGTCACGTAGATTTCAGCTATGAGGTCAGTAGATCTTTATACGCATGTGAAGGTTCTATATTGATTGTAGATAGCACTCAAGGTGTAGAAGCACAAACTTTGGCCAATGTTTATCAAGCACTAGACATTAATCACGAAATAGTACCTGTTTTGAACAAAGTCGATTTACCAGCATCAGACATAGAAAAAACAAAAAAACAGATTGAAGATGTTATAGGGATTGACACTGAAAATGCTATTCCATGTTCTGGTAAAACTGGAGAAGGTGTAGAAGATATTCTAGAACAAATAATTTCATCGTTACCTGGACCTATAGGAAAAAAAGATGCTGTATTAAAATGTTTATTAGTTGATAGTTGGTATGACACATATTTAGGGGTTGTTATTCTAGTAAGGGTAATTGATGGAAAAATTTCTAAAAATATGAAAATAAAAATGATGTCTACCAACCAAGACTATATTGTTGAAAAAGTTGGAGTATTCACTCCTAAAGCAATGGATATTAATGAGCTTAATGCAGGAGAAATTGGTTTCATAACGACAGGAATTAAGGTTTTATCTGAAACAAAGGTTGGAGACACTATTTGTGATGCAGGCAATCCATTAAAGGAAGCATTGCCAGGATTTAAACCTAGTAAACCCGTGGTATTTTGTGGTTTGTTCCCTGTTGATAGTTCTGAATATCAAAAATTAAAAGATGGACTAGGCAAACTTCAACTTAATGATGCCAGTTTTTCTTTTGAAGCAGAGTCTTCGTCAGCATTAGGCTTAGGTTTTCGATGTGGATTTTTAGGTCTTTTACATTTAGAGATAATTACTGAAAGATTAGAAAGAGAATTTGATATTAATTTATTAACAACCACTCCTGGAGTTGTTTATAAAGTTCATTTAAATAAAGGTGAAGTAATTGAATTACAAAATCCTTCAAGTTTACCAGAAACAACACTCATAAAATATATTGAAGAACCTTGGATTAAGGCGACGATAATTACACCTGATGAGTATTTAGGAGCCATCATAAAAGTTTGTCAGGACAAACGAGGTGTACAAACTAACTTAAGTTATTCTGGAAATAGAGCTGTTTTAAATTATGAACTTCCCTTAAATGAGGTTGTTTTTGATTTTAATGATCGATTGAAATCTATGACAAGTGGTTATGCAAGTTTTGATTATGAAATTATAGGACACAAAGAAGGTGATTTAGTTAAACTCGGAATTTTAGTTAATTCTGAGTCTGTTGATGCATTATCAATGATGGTGCATAAAGATTTTGCTCAAACAGTTGGTAGAGAAGTATGTGAGAAATTAAAAGATCTCATACCAAGACATAACTTTATGATCCCAATACAAGCTGCAATTGGAGGAAAAATTATAGCAAGGGAAACAGTAAAAGGCTTCAAGAAAGATGTATTAACCAAAATTCATGGCGGTGGCGCACGAGACAGAAAAAGAAAATTATTAGATAAGCAAAAAAAAGGAAAAGCTAGAGGAAAACAATTTGGCAAAGTCGAAATACCTCAAGAGGCTTTTATAGGAGTTTTAAAAATAAGTAAGGAAAAATAGAAAATGAACAAGATTAAACTGAGAACAAATAGAATATTTAATTATTTATTTGGAGAGAAATTTAAAAAAAAACTAAACTATGATTGGGAAAAATATCCAACAAGAATGAAAATTATTCAAGAAATAATTGAATATAAAAAATATAAAAATTATCTAGAGATAGGTTGTGATAACGATGCTCTTTTTTCAAAAATTAAAATTGATTTTAAAATAGGAGTTGATCCAGTAAGTGGTGGCACTGTAAGAACTACAAGTGATGATTTTTTTAAAAAAAACAAATATATATTTGATATAATTTTTATAGATGGACTTCATCATTATGAACAAGTAAAAAAAGATATTAATAATTCATTAGACTGTTTAGATAAAAATGGAATAATAATTCTTCATGACTGTATTCCTAAAAATTACTTAGAACAAGCGGTACCAAGGTCACAATTTTTATGGACAGGAGATGTGTGGAAAGCATTTGTTGAAATAAGAACAAAAGAAAATTTTAATAGCTATACATGTTTAGCAGATAAAGGTTTGGGCATAATCATGAAGGCAAAAAATAAAAATAAATTAAATTTAAATATTAAAAATTATAAAAAGTTAAAATTTGAGGATTTTTATTATAAACACAAAACAATGATGAATTTAATAGAATATTCTGAAGTTAAAAAAATCTTAGAGTAGATTAAAAAGGGAAAAAAATGAAAATTTACGACTGTGTTACATTTTTTCAAGAGAACCTGCATATGGAATTGAGAATTAATATTCTAAAAAATGTTGTTGATAAATTCATAGTTTGTGAGTCTATGTATGATCATAGAGGAAATAAAAAGAAGATTAATTTTTCTAAAAATGATTATCCAGAGATTAAACAAAGAATTAAACATATTATTATAGAAGAAGCTTTTCCAAAAGGAAATGACCCATGGAAAAATCAAGCTATTCAGAGAGAATATATTTTAAAACATCTAATAGATTTAAAGAAAACAGATTATGTAATGTTCTCTGATCCTGATGAAATACCAAATCCTGAAAGTGTAAAAAAACTTAATTTAAAAAAAAAATTTGGGATTTTTTATCAAAATATTTATTCTTACAAACTTAATATTTTAAATAAAAATGAGAGCCCCTGGGAAGGAACGAGGGTTTGTAAAAAAAAAGACTTAAAGTCTATAGACTGGTTAAGGCACAAAGTTTTAGCCAAAAATCTCAAATATCCATTTTGGAGAGTAGATAAAGAAAAAAGTATTGAAATAATTAAGGATGGTGGTTGGCATTTTAGTTATTTGTTAACTCCAGAGCAGATAGCAAAAAAATTTAAAAGCCTTGCAGAAACCAGCTGGGATAAAGAAAAGTTTTTAAACCTTGAGTACATAAAAAAAAAAATTAAGGAAAAAAAAGATTTGTTTGAAAGAGGTCATACCTATGAAGGTGTAAAAATTGATAAAAGTTATCCAGAATATATATTAAAGAATTTAAAAAAGTATAATGAATGGATAGATTAATGAAATCGAACAAGATCATTGCTAAAAAATTCAACAACCTAAAAGGGTTCGCAAAAAAAAATAAAAACAAATATCTAACCTCGAAACCTTTCCCACATATTGTTTTAGACAATTTTTTCGATATTAAATATTTAAACGAAATATTAGAAATTTTTCCAGATTTGACAATGCTGAATAAAACACAAAAATATTCAAATAAAAATGAAATTAAATTAGCAAATAATAACATTGCTAATTATCCAAAAAAAATAAAAAATTTTATAAACTTTTTAAATTCAAAAAAGTTTTTAAATTTTCTCCAAGAAATAACTTCTATTAAAGAAAATTTAGTATCTGATCGACTCTTAAGCGGAGGAGGACTTCATGAAATTAAAAGAGGTGGAGTTTTGAAAGTTCATACTGATTTTAACAAACACCCTTTTTTGAAGCTTGATAGAAGATTAAACTTGCTATTATATTTGAACAAGAAATGGAAAAAAAGTTACGGCGGTAATTTAGAATTTTGGGATCAAGAAATGAAAAAGTGTCAAAAAAAAATCCAACCAGTTTTTAACAGGATGGTAATTTTTTCAACAACAGATTTTAGTAATCATGGGCACCCAATAGCGTTAAATTGTCCAATTAACAAATCAAGAAAGTCTATAGCAATATATTATTTTTCAAAAGGTAGACCAAAAAATGAAATTAAAGCTGATTATAAAAAAAATACAACTTTATTCAAGAATAGAGGAAATATGTCTGATGATGTGTATGTTAAAAGTGAAAAAATTAAACAGTTTTTAAGGAAGTTTAAATTTTACCAAAATTTAAAGAATTTTGAAAAAAAATTCTTAAGAAAAGGGATCTCTAAGAAAAAACGTTTTAAAAATAATTAATTATAATTTGGAGAGATGGCCGAGTGGTTTAAGGCGCACGCTTGGAAAGTGTGTGTACTGTTAAAGGTACCCAGGGTTCGAATCCCTGTCTCTCCGCCATCATCACAATTATAACTTTCATAAAAAAAATTATTTAAATATTATTTCAAATTGAAAAAGTAAGAAATTTGATTTTTTGTTTCATTAAACATATTGTCTTTTCTTGTAAGGTATAGTTTTACAGTTAATTCCAAACTCTTTGAAAGTTTTAATTTAGACTTCCAGCCTAGCTCTTTAAAAATTTTATTAGGTGAAATTTTAAGATATTTTTTTTCTTTAATCTTATTTTTTGTTTTTAATATTTTAAGTGATTTAATAAGTGTATTTTTTTTTATTATATCTAAAATTTTTCGAACATTAACTTGGTTGTGTCCTTTGGGTGCTAGATTATAGACACTAGTTTTTTTATTGTAAGTTTTTTTCGTAATTATTAAAAAAATTCCATTTATTACATCTAGTATGTGCAACCATGGTCTGGTAGAATTTATTGATCTAATTTTAACCTTTTGCTTTTTTTTAAAAGAGTTTATAATATCAGGCAAAAGTCTATTAGAACCCCAATCATTTCCTCCAATAATATTACCAGATCTTAGGATTGTCATATCTTTATTTAAAAAACTATAATTATAACTTTGACTAAGAATATCTTGACATGATTTACTTGCACTGTAGGGATCCAAGCCACCCAATCTTGAAAACTCTGTTAGTTTTATATCGTTATTTAAATAAACTTTGTCAGATGTAAAAACTATTATTTTTTTAACAGATTTAATCTTCTTTAATAATTCAAAAATTTTTACCGATCCTAATAAGTTTGTATTAAATGTCTTTTGGGGATTTTTATAACTTTCTTGAACTATAGGTTGAGACGCGAGATGCAAAACTATTTCTGGATTAAATTTTTTGATTTTTACTGAAATCTTGGATAGCTTATTTATATCACAATTTAAAGTTTTTATATATTTGCGAAATTGACTAGTATTAGATAAATAATTTTTATTTTTCATTTTGAGGGATACACCCAAAATGTTTGCTCCAAAAAAATGTAAAGCTACACATAACCAAGATCCAACAAAACCAGAATTCCCAAAGATTAAGATTTTTTTTCCTTTAAGGCCTGAATACATTGTTTAATTCCAAACTTTCCATTTTGATTTTTTGGATTTCCATAAAAGGTTTAATTCATTTTTTTCTCTTAAAGTATCCATACAAGCCCAAAAATCATTATGTTTATACGCAGTTAACTGATTGACTTTAGAAAGTTTAGGCAGACAATCTTTTTCAAAGATTGTCTTATCATTTTTAATATACTTAAATATTTCTTTGGATAGAACAAAAAAACCTCCATTAATATACTCTAAGGGTTTTTCTTTAATCTTGTTTATTAAATAATTTTTCTTAATAGACAGCACACCTTTTGGATTTTTATATTTAACAGCTGTTAGTGTTGCAATTTTTTTATTTTTAAGGTGAAATTTTATTAATCGCTTTATTTTAACATTTGAAAGGCCATCTCCATAGGATAAGCAAAAATTGTTATCGTTATTGATATATCTTTTTATTCTTTTAATTCTTCCACCTGTCATTGTATGAAGACCTGTATTAACAAACGATATTTTCCAGTTTTCTTTTTGGGCATATTTTCTTAACTCATCTTTAACCATATGCCCTTTGTAGCCTAAGCAAATAATAAAATTAGTTATACCATGATAAGAATATATTTTCATGAGATGCCAAATAATTGGTTTAGATCCAATTTTAACCAATGGCTTAGGTTTCAGCTTTGTTTCTTCTGACAATCTAGTGCCATATCCGCCTGCTAAAATAACTAATTTCATAATTTTTATTAATCACCTCTATTAAATTTTCATGATTAAGTCTATTTATATATACTTATTGACATGAAAAAAAATTACAAAGATATAACAGTAATCCTAACATTGTACAAAACCCCAATAAATAAATTAAACAATTTACTTAATTATAAAAATTATAAAATTTTAATTTTTGATCAAGGAGGAAATGTAAGTACAAAGAGGTACTTAAGAAATAAACTTAATTTAGATATAAAATACTTTTCATCAAAAGAAAATATAGGCCTAACTAGGTCGTCAAATTTTTTACTTTCAAAAGTAAAATCAAAATATTGTTTATTTACTCAACCAGATATTAGTATTTATGATAAATCGATAAAAATTCTGAAAAATATTATAACTAAAAAAAAAAATTTAATTCTTGTAGCACCAAATCATAAAAAAAAATTAAAAAAGAAAATTGATTATAAAATAGAAAAAAAAATAGATTTTTCTTGTGCTTTATTTGATGTTAAAAAACTTAAAAAAATTGGATTTTTTGACGAAGATTTTTTTCTATACTGGGAGGACATTTTTTTAGAAAGAAAAATAAATTTATCAAAGTTTAAAATGGCCATTGCAAATAAAGCCAAAGTTAAACATAATAGCAGTCAATCTTCAAAAAAAAGTTATAAAACTGAATATATAAGGAGATTAAATTTCATGTATGGAGAGCTCGTATTTGATTTTAAACTAAAAAAATTAAGATTACTTAAAATCTTGAGAAAATTAATTCAAAATAGTTTTTTATTTGTCTTTAATATTTTATTTTTTCAATTAAAAGAAGCTATTGGAAATGTTGCAAGAATCATTGGGCTTTTCAAATTCATTAATTTTTATATAAAAAAATATTAAAATGAAAAAATTTTTAGATCTAGGGTCACAACCATTAGCAAATTCTTACATAAATTATAAAAAGTTAAAAAATAAAGAAAAAAAATTTAAACTTACAGTAGGATTTGATCCTAAAAATTATTTAGTTTCCATTCTAAATACCGTTCCTAAAGAAAAAATGTTTAATGAAAATTATCCCTATAAGTCTTCAGAGTCTTTTACTATGAGAAAATCGTTTAAAGATTTGTCAATTAATATTAAAAAAAAATTTAAATCAAAACTTATATTGGAAATAGGTAGTAATGATGGTGCCTTTATAAAAAATTTTAAAAAAAAAAATATTATTGGTGTTGAACCCTGTAAAAACTTAGCAAAAATTACTAGAAAGCAAGGATATAAAACATTTTCTGAATATTGGGATCTTTCTTTAGCAAAAAAAATTTCAAAAAAAAAAAAAGTTGATATAATTTACTCAGCCAACACACTTAGTCATATTAAAAATTTTTCTGAAATATTTAAAGCTGTAGACTTATCACTAAGTCATAATGGTATTTTAATTTTAGAGGATCCATCGTTATTAGAATGTATAAAAAATGTTGCTTATGACCAGTTTTACTGTGAACATATTTACGTATTTTCTACAATAGCTTTACAAAAGATTTTGGATAAATTTGATCTTGAAATTTTCAATATTGAAAATACAAAAACTCATGGTGGATCAAATAGATATTTTATTAAAAGAAAAAGTAATATTTTTTACAAAAAAAACAAAAGTGTAAACAAGAATATTAATTTAGAAAAAGGATATGGACTTCATAAATTTTCAACATATAAAAAATTTGCAAAAAAAGTTTTATCTTCAAAAAATCAGCTAAATAAAATAATCAAAAAAATTTCAAAAAATCACAAAAAGATAATTGGTTATGGAGCTACAGCCAAATCATGCACGGTGTTAAATTATTGCAATATAGGATCTAAAGAAATTGATTATTTTTATGATACCACATCTTACAAGATAGGTAAATTTTTGCCAGGAAGTAAAATTGAAATAAGAAAATATAAAAAACTTAATATAGATGAAGTCGACTATGTTTTTCTAGGTGCTTGGAATTTTAAAAAAGAGATTTTTAAAAAAGAAAAAAAATTTATCAAAGAAGGTGGAAAATTTATAACCCACATTCCCTTTCCAAAAATTATTTAAAATCCTCAAAATTAATCCCATTTTTATCTTTTTTTGACAGAATGGGTTTTTTAACCGGCCAATTAATGTTAAGTTTTTTATCATTCCACTTAATAGTAGTTTCACTATTTTTGTCTCTATAATTTGTACATTTGTAGTAGACAGCACATTCTTTTGTTAAACATAAAAAACCATGTGCAAATTTTTCTGGAATAAAAAGTGAAAAATTTGAATTTTGTGAGATTTCAATTGAAAAATATTTGCCATAAGTTTTGGAATTTTTCCTCAGATCTACAACAACATCTAATATTTTTCCCTGTACTACAGATATAATTTTAGCTTGGCTTTTTCTAGTCTGTAAATGCATTCCTCTAAGTGTGTTTTTTTTTGAATAGGAGAAACAATCAAATATAAATTTTTTTTTTAATACTCTTTTTTTTTCTACTTCTTTAAAAAAACCTCTTTTATCTTTATAAATTGATGTTTTTACTAACACCAGATCTTTAATTTTTGTTTTAATTATCTGCATTATAAAATTGCCTTTTTATTTTTTGTTCTAACTTTGAATCAGCTTTCCAATTTGGTAATGATTTTAATCTACTTAGCAATGGTTTTTTCATTTTTTTATTTAAGTAATTAACTTTTATTTTTTTTTTTAAATTTTTGTTAATTGTGAATAAAAAGTTCTTTATCTTGATGTTTTTGGTTTGCTTTAAGCAGTAATTACCACTTTTAAAATTTTTATTCAATACAATATCAATTGCTTTAATTATATCATTTAGATGTATAATATTTAGCTCAAGCTTGCTTGAAATAATGGTAGTTGTTTTATTTTTTTTATAGTTTTTTAATAATGTGGGTATAAGTTTTTCTCTATTATCTATCTCACAAAAACTCTCATAAAATTTTAAATTATAATATTTTAATTTTTTATTTTGAGAAGTATAAAAATTTAAAATCATTTCAAAAGCGGATTTTGTTGATGCATAAAAATTTTTTGGAGTATAATCTTTGCCATTAACATGCTGCATCATTGTCCCAAAATTTATCACTTTGTTTACTTTAGAGTAAATTAAGTCCAGAATTATACTTGGAAAGATAATGTTTGATTCTATGAATGCAGGTATTTCAGAATGTAAGTGAGAATTTTTGTATAAAGTGGCAAAATTAATAAAATAGTCAATTTTTTTTTTATTTTCTAGTTTTTTCTGAAGTTCGGTTGATTTTGAATAAAAAATAGATTCATAATTTTTACTGTATTTTTTTCTTAATAATTTTAAACTACTATTGTGGTAATTTTTTTTTCTTAAAATATCAATTACCTTGAGACCTTTCTTAAGAGCATACCTTAAAAAAAAATTTCCAATAAAACCAGATGAGCCTGTGATAAGAATTATTTTTTTTTTCAAATTACAAATTTTTTAAATAGTTACTATATTCACAATTGCCATAAAATTTAACATTCTGTTTTATTTTATCTTTATTAATCCATTTTTTTAATAATGATATTTCTTCCAAACAAGCTATTTTAACTCCTTGAACTTCTTCCACTGATTTGACGTAGTTAGAGACATTACTTAAGTCCTCTATTTTACCTGCGTCTGACCATATTGCGCCTCTACCGATTAATTCATGTTTTAGCATATTATTCTTCCTGTATACATTAATAAGATCGGTAATTTCTAATTCGCCTCGCTTGGATGGTTTTAAATTTTTAGCATATTTACAAACATTTCTATCAAAAAAATATAAACCCGTAATCGCTTTGTTAGAAATAAATTTTTTTGGTTTTTCTACAATCTTTTCAATTTTATTATTTTTTATTTTTGCAACCCCATAATTTTCCGGTTTTAAAACTTCTTTTAAAAATATAGTAGCACCTATTTTATGAACAGAGGATTTTTCAAGTTTTTTTGCTAAACTTTGACCGTAGAAAAAATTGTCACCTAAAATGAGGGCAACATTTTCATTTCCAATAAATTTTTTTCCTAAGTTGAAAGCATCAGGTAATCCTTTTGGTTTATTTTGAATTTTATAATATATCTTGATCCCATACCTAGAACCGTCTCCTAACAAACTTCTGAAATTTTCAATTTGTCCGGGATTCACAATCATTAAAATTTTTCTAATATTTGCAAGCATCATTACAGATAGAGGATAAAAAATCATTGGCTTGTCATGAACTGGCAAAAGTTGTTTGTTTACAGCTTTAGTCAAAGGACTAAGCCTTGTTCCAAAACCTCCAGCAAGAATAATACCTTTTTTAATCATTTTGGTTTGTAAATAAGCAACATATATTAAAACTTCTGTATTTAAATACTATAATTTATGTTATTATAAGACTTTCCAAAAAATGAAAAAAGATACATATCAAGCAGATTCCATCAAAGTTTTAAAGGGTCTTGAAGCAGTTCGTAAAAGACCCGGAATGTATATTGGAGACACAGATGATGGTACTGGGTTACACCATATGGTCTATGAAGTTGTCGACAATTCCATTGATGAAGCTCTAGCTGGCCATTGTAA
>Ga0209425_10001463_pt1 | contig 27630 bp, 26 predicted proteins | sample COG_05_FD_184749 | JGI IMG/M metagenome (GOLD analysis project Ga0209425, IMG submission 184749) | Pelagic Microbial community sample from North Sea - COGITO 998_met_05 (SPAdes) (version 2) | ecosystem: Environmental > Aquatic > Marine > Neritic zone/Coastal water | place: Helgoland, sampling...
ACCATGGATAATAATAAAGTTAGTATGTATATTAGTTTCATATTATTTATGACAAAAAATTTATTAAATAGTTCCGAATATAAAGATTTATAAAATATATTAAAAAGTTATTACTATTGCAATTAACTATTTAATACTCAACTATTAGAACATAAAACACGATTCAAAATTTATATAATGATAAAATTTAATTATGAAAAATAAATTTCTACTGCTTCTTCTAATTCCTTTTATTGGCATGTCTGCTAATGAAGTTAATACTGGCCATGCAACGGTTTCTTTAATCAAAAGCTCAGATAATTTAAATATAAACCAATCATATATTGGAATAAAATTTGATCTTGACAACGGTTGGCATACATACTGGAGGAACCCAGGTGATTCTGGTGGCCCGTTAGAAGTTAAATGGAATCTGCCTAATAATCTTGAATTAGGCCAAATTAATTGGCCAGCCCCACATTTAATACCTTATCCGCCCTTAATGACATATGGTTATGATGATCAGGTTATTTTTCCTTATGAAGTTATAGAGAGTATAGGCATTGATTCTGATGCGTTAATTGAAGTTTCTATAGATTTTTTAATATGTGCGGATGTATGCATTCCAGAAAAAGCTGTTATAAAAACCTCTCTTGGTGAAATTGCATTTGACAATAGCCTTGCTGAAGTTCAATCAAAAATACCTTCAATTGTTTTACCAGTTGAGGCAAGTATAAATGGTGAAATTTTAGAGATAAGATTTTCTAAAACAACGACTGCTTCAGATGTTTATTTCTTTTCTGAAAATAAAGATTTTGTTAATCATGCTTCAAAGCAAGAACTTCTAGAATATGAGAATTCTTTTCTTCTTAAAATAGAACTGCTAGATATTAAGCCTGATAATAAAAATATTAAAGGTGTTATTGAGATAGATGAAAGCTTATATTTAATAGATTCTGATTTAACTAATTATGTTGAAAAAGATGATGCATTCGGAATGCTTCAAGCTCTATTCTTTGCTTTCATAGGAGGCTTGATATTAAATCTCATGCCATGTGTCTTTCCAGTTATATCCCTTAAGGTGCTTAGTTTTGTGTCAATGAGTGGTGAGTCAGAATCCAAGATACGGCTTCATTCTCTTAGTTTTTCACTTGGTGTATTGTTATCATTTATTGCTATTGCTGTTCTTTTGATAATCTTGAAAGAGTCCGGTAACTATTTGGGATGGGGTTTTCAGCTTCAGTCTCCATTAATAGTTTCATCTTTAGCGATTGTAATGTTTGTTATTGGTCTTGTTTTGCTGACAGATATAAATATAGGTAGTTCTCTAACTAGATCTAATCTTAACAAAGAATCATATTCAGGTTATTTGAATTCTTTCTTAACAGGTGTCCTTGCAGTAATTGTTGCCTCACCTTGCACAGCACCATTTATGGGTGCAGCTATTGGATATGCGCTAGTTCAACCATCGGCTTCAACATTACCAATTTTTGCATCTCTTGGGCTTGGATTTGCAGCACCATATATGCTGCTCAGTGCCAATCCTAGATTAATATCATATATGCCAAGACCTGGTAAGTGGATGGAAACACTTAAAGAGTTTTTTGCATTTCCAATGTTTGCAACTGCTTTATGGCTGATATGGGTCTTTAGTATTCAATCCAGCTCAGAAAGCTTAATAAGCCTATTATTATGTTTATTACTTATTGGATTGCTATTTTGGGTACTAAAATCTTTTAAAAATTTTATTATGATTTTGATAGCAACTGTTTTAATTATTGGTTTGATACTTATGCAGCTCTCTTCAATAAATGATGGTGCTTTGGATAGCTCTTCTTCAGCAGATATAACTAAAAGTAAAACTGGTGATTGGTATTTAGGTATTGAAAATGAGATGCAGGTAAATGATCAGGCCTACTTGATTAACTTTACAGCAGCTTGGTGTATTACCTGTCAAGCAAATGATAGGATTGCATTATCAAGACCCCTTGTAAAAGAATACTTACTTAATAACAAAATAAGCTACGTGGTTGCAGATTGGACTAATAAAGATAGTAATATTTTAAAATCTTTGAATTTTTATGGCAGAAGTGGAGTTCCTTTATATGTATATTGGAAGCCTGGAATGCCTGAACCAGATATTCTTCCTGCCATTCTTACAGAAAAGCTGCTGCTTGATAGATTAGATAATTCTTAAATTTAAACTATAATGTCTTAAATAAATTTTTGAGGCTTATATGTCTGATAATACATTTGTTCTATTTTCAAACCTTCATCTATTAACTTTATTGCTTGTTACATCCGTATGTATAATTGTTCCTATAAGAATGAAAAATGCAACTCAGAAAGCCACTGACAATGTATCAAAATTAATAGCGTATGTGATCCTGGCACATGTTATTACCTCTCCATTAAAAGATTTATTCTATTTAGAGACTCCCTATAATTGGAGAGAGGTTTTGCCTTTTCATATGTGTGATCTGTCAGAGATATTTGTAGCATGGTTCTTGCTAGGTGGTCCTAAAATTTGCTACAAAATTGCATTTTTTTGGGGAATGGCTGGTGCAACATTGGCCATGATAACCCCAGATATACAGAAATTTGATATAGAGTATGTTTATTTTTACATTGGGCATGGAATGATAATTTTAGGAATTATGTATGCAACTATTACTTTAAACCATAGACCGTATTTTAAAGATGTAGGATTAGTATCCTTAATAACACTTTTTGGATTAGTTCCTGCTATATTGATTATTAATTCAGTGCTTGGTGATCCAGCAAATTATTGGTACTTTGCACAAAAACCAGCTGGGGAAAGTCTCTTCGACTTATTTCCAGACCCTCCCTATCATTTGTTAATAACAACACCTATAGCATTAATAATGTTTTATTTGCTCTATATTCCTTTCTTTATTATTGATAAAACTAAGAAGTGATCTTTGTACCTATTAATTAAAAATAGATATAAAATAAACTAGGTTAAATATATTAATTATTATGAATGACTTTATTGTTTTAATTCGAGATGTTTGGAGTGTGGGCTTTCTAGGTATAGATCTTGGTTCCATAATTTCTTCATTACTAGTCTTGCTCGTAGCATTTCTTTTCAGAGGATTTGTTATCTCTGTTATTTTGAATTCATTAAGCAAGCTTGCACAAAGCACTGAATCCAATATAGACGATGAAATACTCAACGCTTTAAAAAAACCATTAGGTTTAGTCCCTATTACAATCGCTCTTTATATCTGCACTCTAATATTGCCTATTTCAGGAATTGTTGGAGATATAGCTACAAGTATAGTTAGAGCTTTTGTAATTTTTACTATTTTTAGCGCTCTTTCAAGCGCTGTTAAACCTATTTTTGCAGCCCTATCTACCAGCTCCTGGTTGACCGCATCCATGCAAATGTGGCTTGAAAGAGCATCTAGATTTATCGTCTGGGTTATAGGTGTTGCTATTATTCTTGATATTTTTGGTATTCAAATTGGTCCATTGGTAGCCGGATTAGGCTTATTTTCAGTTGCTGTAGCTCTCGGAGCACAAGATTTTTTTAAGAACCTTATTGCAGGAATACTCATTATTGGTGAGCATAGGTTCCAACCAGGAGATAGAATTGAAGTTGTTGGTGAGCTTCATGGAATAGTTGAAACAATAGGTTTTAGATCAACGGTAATAAGAACATTTGATACAGCTCCAATGATAATTCCTAATAAAGATTTGTCAGATGTAAAGGTGATTAATCATGGTGAAATGATTAATAGAAGGATTAATTGGACGATTAACTTAATATATTCAACTTCTATTGAAGAGTTAGAAAACATTAGATCTCATATTAAACAATATATTATAGAAAGTAATAATTTTGTTTCTGATTCTGACCTTGATCCTGTGGTTAGAGTTGTTGAGCTTGGTGCAAGTTCAATTGATGTTAGGATCGTTGCTTTTGCAGATCCTGTTGGATTTGCTGATTTCAATAGAATAAAAGAGGAACTAATATTCAATATAATGAAAATTGTTAAGGAGGATGGTTCAGAATTTGCATACCCATCGACTTCATTATATGTTGAGAATATGCCTAGTTAAGAATAATCATGAGTGATCAGTTTATTCTCTCCTCAACATTAATAGGCCTTCTCTTTGCATTTATATGGGGCAAGTTTAGATACGATGCTCTTACTATAGCTGCTTTAATGCTTCTAATAACAATGGGCGTTATTCCAGCCTCAGATGCTTTTTTAGGATTTTCTCATCCAGCAGTTTTAACTGTGGCGCTTGTTCTTGTTATAAGTCAGGGCTTAAAAAATTCAGGATTAACAGGTTTAGTTGGTAAAATTATTGGTACAAGAAAATTTTCAGAGCTTCAGTTTTTAATTTCTTTACTTTTAATAGCAGCCTTTTTATCTTCTTTTATAAATAATATTGGTGCTCTAGCCATTTTATTACCAATTACGCTTAATGTGTGTCAAAAAATGGACTGGCATCCCTCCAGATTCCTTATGCCATTAGCCTTTGCGTGCATTTTAGGTGGCATGAATACAACTATTGGTACGCCTCCAAATATAATAATTTCTGAGTATAAAGCATCTATATCGAGCTCCCCTTTTAGCTTTTTTGATTATTCATATGTTGGGCTTGTAGTAACTTTGCTTGGAATTATATTTATAACTTTCATAGGAAGAAATTTTATTCTCCTAAGAAGCGATTCATCTGGAAATGTTTCTCTGATAAATCTTAAAGGTTATCTATTTGAGGTTGAGGTCAATGAAAATAGTAATTCAATTGGAATGACGCTTGCTGCTTTTAAAAGACAGGCTGGTGAGGATGTTGATGTCATAGGTTTAGTAAATAGTTCTGGTGCAGTTAGTAAAGTTAAAAATAATACTAGAATTAAAGCAAATCAAATTTTAGTTATTAAAACTCCTCCAAATGATCTTGCTGCACTTTTAGAAACTTTTGATTTTTCAATACCTGAGGAACTGCACTTCTTTAAAGATGATGATCTTGAAGAGATTGAAGTAATGATTACCCCGGGATCTAGGTTGATTGGAAGAAAACATGATTTCTTTCATAAAATTGCATATGAGGAATTAAATTTACTTGGTCTATGGAGAAAAGGCTCTAAATATAGAACTAGGTTAACAAGAGAAACTTTTAGAGCTGGGGATGTCCTGCTTCTTGGTGTAAGAGATCTCGAAGAAGAAGATGTAACAAATAAAATAAAACATTTAGGTTTAATGCCATTGAGGCAAAGAGAACTTCAAACAATTCCAAGCAGAAGTAGACTTCTTAAGGGAATGGTGTTCTTCGGTATCTCAATCACATTAGTTGCATTTAATTATCTTACAACTGCAGCTGCATTCTTATTATGCGTTTTGGCCTTCTTGAGGATTAAAATTATAGATGGTAATTTTTATAGAGATATTGATTGGCCTATTGTAATAATGCTTGCTGCAATGATACCAATAGGAGGTGCTCTGCAAACAACTGGTTTAAGTGAGGTAATTTCAAATCAAATTTCTCTATACGCAGAAAATGTTAGTCAATTCTGGTTGCTATTCTTGATTCTTGTAGTAACTATGGCAACAACAGATATTATTAATAATGCTGCGACTGCAGTTATTATGGCTCCAATTTCTGCTGGAATTGCTACTCAACTTGGTTATGATATTGAGCCTTTTCTTATGGTTGTTGCGGTCGGAGCTAGCTGCGCCTTCTTAACACCAATAGGACATCAATGTAATACTGTGATTATGGGTCCAGGTAACTATAAGTTTACTGACTATTGGCGCCTAGGTCTTCCATTGGATATTCTTATTATCGCTGTATCAATACCCATGATTCTATTTGTTTGGACCTAGGGTTATGGAAGAGCATTTTAAAAGACCAAATAAACTTACTGGTGAGGCATATGTGTCTGGTTTTACAGACGAAGATGGCAGAGTTTTTGTTAGATACCTAAATAAACAAGGTAATGATGGTTTCTATTTTGAAGAGTGGGCAAAAGATAAAGATGCCTATCTAAAAAAAATTAATAAATCTTAATTAAAAGCTTCGTCTGAGTAACAATCACAACTTAAATCCTCTATAGCTCCAATAAAGTCTCCGTAAAGATCATTAAACTCTTTTGACTCGCCTTCACTATCAGTAAAGGGGGTTATAACATCAGATCCAGACTTAATTGCACCATTTTCAATCAAAACCCTTCCAATATTTATTGCATTCTCTACTCCAGCCCATCGTAAATATTTCATTGGGCCCCACATTTGCACATCGCCAGAATCTTGCTGATTATATTTCGTAATTCTTGTAACAACTATATCGTTCTTTCTATCTATGAATGTATATTGACCAAACTTACCACTGGTATTAAATATTTTAAAATCTTCTTCGTATGCTGACACCCACCAATGAAGTGAATACCCTCTTCTCAATCTTGTAAAACGCTCTGGAGTTGAATCCCATACCAGCTGAAATGTTTCATCGATAAACTTTTTAGAAAGTATCTCCTCTCCATTCCATACCCCATCTCTAGCAAACAAAAGGCCTAATTTTGAATAATCTCTAGCTGACATGTCTACGCAACAATAAGTTAAAACATTGCCATTTTCATCCTTCCATAGCTTGTAATCACTTATTTCTAATGGTTTTAAAATCCTGTCCTCAAAAAGAACATCGGCTTTTTTTCCAGTTACCTGAAATAAAATATCGCCTAAAAGCATTGAATTTATATTGTTATATTCAAATTTTTGTCCAGTATCTTTTTCAACCCCAACTGTCTTGGCATAAGCCAAATGATCAGTTTGAAAAAACATCTTCTCATGCTCATGACTTGGGAAATCCAAACCACTAGACATATCCAAAAGATCTCTTAATGTAATATCTGATCTCTCATCATTAAAATATTCAAGATATGTTGCAACTTTATCATCGAGACTGTTTATTTCACCCTTATCGAGAGAGATCCCAATTAAGGCAGCATAATAGCTTTTTGCCATAGACCATGATGTTCCATGCGAAGAAAAGTTATATCCATCTGCATATTTCTCACCAATAATTTTTCCATTTTTTATAATTACTACGCCTTGAGTAGAATCGTCTTTAAAAGCTATATCTATAAGTCTATCTACTTTATCTTCACCAATACTAAACTCACTAGGGGGAACTTCATCCCAACTTTTAGATGGAAAATAAATGTCATCAGAAAATATATAAAGATTAAAAATAAATAAAAATGAAAGTTTTATGTATGAATTATTTAGCATCACATTAATTTAACACAAACTATTTGTAAGAGACTAGAACCTCTAATTTATAACCATCATTAATAATTTTTTTAGAGCCTCCAAGTTCAGGAAGATCAATTACAGATAAGATTAGAATATTTTCTTTGGCAACATTAAAATTTTCATGGATCAATTCTGCACAGGCAATGGCTGTTCCTCCTGTTGCAACCAAGTCATCAACTATGACGACTCTATCAGTGTCTTTGATATTTGTGTTGGTTTGTATTTCTATACTTGTATTACCATACTCAAGATCAAAATCTTTTTTATAAGTTTTATTTGGAAGTTTTCCTGGTTTTCTTGCTAGCACAAAAGGCAAACTTAAATCTTTTGATATTGGTCCAGCGAAAATAAATCCTCTGCTTTCGATGCTTGCGATAATAGTTGCACCAAATTCTTTTGTTAGTTCGGTGAATGCATTACAGCTTTTTATAAGGCCCTCTGGATTTTCAATTAGGCTTGTAATATCTCTAAACTTAATGCCTGGAATAGGAAAATCATTAACTGTTCTTATATATTTTTTAAGGTTAAGTTTGTCATCCATGAAAATTTCCAAAGTGGTGCGTCCAGCTAGATTCGAACTAGCGACCCCCTGCGTGTCGAGCAGGTACTCTAACCAACTGAGCTATGGACGCAAATTATACATATTAAAGTAAGCCAAAATTATACAGAATTTAGAAATATCTTCTATAAAACTTTTCTTAGAGTTAATTAAAATATAGATGTAAACGCTTTATGCATCAAAAACCATAGAAGATAGCTTGTCTTTTGTTGCTTTAAGTATTTTACTGTCCTCGATACTTAAATCTTTTTCAAGCATCTCATCTATTTCTGTTATTGATTTTGAAATCGAGCCCCACTTACCGTCAGTTGTGGTTCTCTCTTGAAGTAATTCATTGTATCGAGCAATCATGTCCTCAGGAACATCTGGAGCATATTGTGAGCAGATTATTCTTTCAGCAAATATTTTAAATCGATCGTCCTCAAAATTCCTTGAAATTTTAATACGAAGTTCTTTGCTGTCAGTTAAGTGAAATTCTTGCATGAGATCTTTATCTCTTTGAGTTGGGAAGCCGCCTGAATATATTGAAGCTTCAATATGTTCAGGTTCAGGAAAGCTCATCATTCTATCTTCCATAGCCTGGGAGATTTTAGATTGAAAATCTTTGTCATTTCTGACTCTGTCTGCTCGTTTTTGCAATTCTTGGAAACTGATGTCAAAAACTTTTTTATTCTTTAATAATTTACTAGAGCAAACTGGAATTGTTTTATTTATTTTATATTTTTTTAAAGGGCCATCTCGTCCTTTAGCTTGAATTAATTTATTTATTTCAGAGTAATCTAAATCAAGAATATCTTCAGGATCATAACTAAGATCAAAAAGAACAATTTCATTAGGCCTTGACGGATCTGATCCGCAAAATACCACAGGATATTGAAATACATGCCTTCTATGGATCTCACCTAATGCTAAAAAAGAATCGGAATATAAAAGCTCTTTAATGCCTTGTTTTGTAGAGGTGTTTATAAATGATTGAAAAACTTCTGGGAGCTTCTCCTTAATAATTTCACATAAACTAATCATTAAATTGCAATCAGCTATTGCATCATGCGCATCTTCAGCATTTATTTTGTGCTCTTTTGCAAGATGTTCTAGTTTGTAAGATATGCCTGGTCCACCATTAAATAAAGGTATAGATATTTCACTTGAGAAAAAGGAAGCAATATTATGAATCATTAACATTAGATCCAATCTCCCATTACCATTTGTATTAGTTGTATAGGGTTCGAGCAGATTGAACCAAAACTGTCTTCTTACCAGCTCCTCATCGAATGCATGACCATTATAAGATACAAAGATAGATGGCTTGCTGGATGACCATTGTTTCCATTTTCTTTGAAGCTCTAACATCATTTGATAGTGAGAAATATTTGAATTTAATAATTCAATTTTTTTGTTAGTAAGCATTGCTCTTGGAGCAGGGATTGTCCATGGTAATGGTGCACAGCCAATATTTTGCTCCTCAAGTCTGTTTAAGTCTACATCAGTAAAAACAGAGCCGCATTGAATAATTTGGCTAAAATCTTTCTGAATACCTGTTGTCTCAGTATCGTAGAAAACAAGATTAAAGAGAGACATTTCTAACTTCTAGAAATATATGAAGGCTCTACTTTACCATGTTCATTTATCTTATATTTCCCTAGTTCTTGTCGAGCAACAGCCCTTCTATGAACTTCATCAGGGCCATCTGCAAGTCTTAATGTTCTCATATGAGCATACATATTAGCTAATGGATAAACTTGAGAAACACCAGCTCCTCCATGAATTTGAATAGCTCTGTCAATAACATCGCAACATACATTTGGTGCGACTACTTTAATTTGAGCGATTTCACTCGCTGCAACTTTATTACCAACGGTATCCATCATATGCGCTGCTCTTAGGGTAAGAAGTCTTGCTTGATCTATTTCTATTCTAGAATTAGCAATAATATCCATGTTACCTCCAAGCTGAATAATAGGTTTACCAAAGGCAACTCTTTCCATGCCTTTTTCACACATCATTTTCAAAGCTCTTTCAGCAAGTCCAATTGCTCTCATGCAATGATGAATTCTTCCTGGTCCTAATCTGCCTTGAGCAATTTCAAAACCTCTTCCTTCACCAAGCAATAGATTTTCTTTTGGGACTCTAACATTTGTAAACTTAATGTGAGCATGTCCGTGTGGAGCATCGTCGTATCCAAAAACATGCATCATTTTTTTAATTTCAATCCCTTCTGCATTCATGGGTACTAAAATCTGAGATTGTCTTTGATGTCTATGATTATCAGGATTTGTGACGCACATAAAGATTATGATTTCGCACCTTGGATCTCCAGCACCGGAAGTCCACCATTTTTCACCATTAATTACATATTCATCCCCATCAAGAACTGCGGTAGATGCTATATTTGTTGCGTCTGAAGAAGCCACGCCCGGTTCTGTCATTCCAAATGCAGATCTAATCTCACCATTGAGCAAAGGTTTTAAATACTTTTCTTTATGTTCATCATTTCCATATCTTTCTAAGACCTCCATGTTGCCAGTATCAGGTGCTGAACAATTAAAAACCTCAGAAGAGATTCCATAAGCACCCATAGCCTCTGCAAGATGAGCATATTCATAATTTGTTAAGCCAGCTCCATTTTCACTTTCAGGCAAAAAAAGATTCCATAATCCTGCTGCCTTTGCCTTGGCCTTCATCTCTTCCATGATAGGAGGAACTAACCATTTTCCACTCTCATCCTTTGACTGTTCGTGGTATAAATTTTCATTATGAGCTATCTCTTCATCAATAAAATTTCTAACTCTTTTAATTAAATCTACTGCTTGTGGTCTTAGTTCAATCATATGGTTCCCCTGCTACTATATTGATTATTTTGATCATGTTATAAGCTCTATGAATAGTTGCTTTTAACAGTTATTATACTATGTATACATTAACTGAATAGCGACAAAAATCAACACAACTTAAGCATAATAAAATATGAAAATTAGCTCTTTTGACTTAAATCTTTTTGTAATTCTTAATTCAATATATACCGAAGGAAGTCTCACTAAAGCTGCTGAGGTTGTTGGGATAACTCAACCTGCTGTAAGTAATGCTTTATCAAGATTAAGAGAGAGATTTGATGATGAGCTTTTTGTTAGGACTGGAACGGGGATGGTTCCAACACAAAAAACTGAAAATATAATTCTTGATATACAAAGTGCACTATCATTAATGCAAAAAAGTGTAAATGAACCAGATTCATTCAACCCAAAAATCACTGAACGCAATTTTAAATTATCTCTTGGTGATATTACGGAGGGAAGAGTGTTACCTTTTATGATGAAAGAGATTTATAGGAATGCTCCAAATATTTCAGTCGGTAGCTATAATTATAGAAGAGTTGATCAAGTGCATGCTTTAGCAACAAATAATTTAGATTTTGTTGTGGATCCTGTAATACCAGACTCAGATGAAATTAACTCTTTTAAAGTTTTTCAAGATCATTTTGTTGTAATTCATAGAGAAGGACATCCAATTGATAAAATTGATAATTTAACAGTTGATGATCTTCTTGCGCAAAAATTTATAAACGTCTCTAATAGAAGAAAAGGCTTGCATATGATTGATTTAGAGTTAGAAAAAATTGGTCATAAGAGAGAGATAGCTCTTAGATGTCAGCATTTTTCGATAGCTCCTGAGATAATAAGAGAGACAGATGCGGTGTTATTGGCAACTCATAGTTTTGCTAGAAAAAACGGGTTACCTTTTGTTGAGATACCAGCTGAACTTCCACAAATGGAATATTTTTTATCTTGGCACAAAAATGATGAAGGAGATGGGGGTCATGAATGGATGAAACAACTAATTATTGATGCATTTATAGATGTTCAAAAACAAGACTAACCCAAATTATGCCCAGATGTTTTTACCAACCCACCATCAGTGGTTATAGTTTCTCCAACTGTATAGGCTCCAGCTCTAGAACATAGAAAGATAACTAATCCGGCTATATCCTCTGGAGTTCCAACTCTCTTACGAGGATTGCTTGCTGCTATTTCAGAATAATCATGTGCAACGGCTGATCCGAGCATATTGCTTGGATATGGTCCAGGAGCAATCGCGTTAACTAGAATATTTTCACCTACTAGTCTTTTTGCTAGATGTCTTGTTAAGTGATGGACAGCTGCTTTAGATGTTGAATATGAGAAAGTTTCAAACATTGGGATATTTAAACCATCTATAGACCCTATGTTAATAACCCTAGATGGATCTTCTAGTGAGGCGCTTTTAGTTAGTAGTGGCTTCAATTTTTGAGTTAAGAAAAATAAACTTTTTACATTTAAGTCCATTACTTTATCCCAACCAGCTTCAGAGAAAGTATCATATGGTTCAGCCCATGCTGCGCCCGCATTATTGATAAGAAAATCTATACTATCTTCTCTTTCTTTAATTTGATTAGCGAAGCTTTCAACTCCATCTGAAGTGCTCAAATCACAACCCAGAGCAATGCATTCACCATCATATAGCTCTGAAAGCTCTTCAGCTTTAGCTATAAGCGGGCCAACTTTTCTTGCGGTAATATAAACTTTTACACCATTAGCAAGAAGACCGGCTGTGATCATCTCACCTATGCCTCTTGATCCACCAGTTACAACAGCCGTCTTACCAGCAACATTAAAGAGCTCATTTATTTTCATATTATTCCCATGTGATTGATTTTTTTAAACCATCTCAATATATATAAACTATTAAGTGTTGTAAAATACATTATGTTTTTAATGAATTTAATAGGCCTAATACTCTCTATAGTTGTCCTTGTTTGGGGGGCTGACAAATTTGTTGATAATGCAGCATTAATTGCAAAGAAGCTAGGGCTTAGCGAACTTACAATTGGATTGACTATTGTTGCTCTTGGTACCTCAGCCCCAGAAATATTTGTTGGGATCTCATCTGTTCTTAGCGGAACAGAGGAATTAGCGCTTGGGACGGTAATAGGATCAAATATATCAAATATTGCTCTAATTTTTGGTGTTTCGTGTATTGGCTTATCGGCAATGCCAAAGAAGACTCCTCCAATACAGTTTTTTGCATTTTTCTTGTCAGCAATAGTGCTGGCTTTGGCAATGCTTGACCTTCAAATAAGCTCATATGAAAGTATCAGTTTATTATTAGTATTTTTAATATTTACATATGTAACTTTTAAATATAGAACTGGGGAACAAGAGTCTGATAATAATCCAGTAAATCCTATTCAATCAAAAATACTTTTTACATCCTTGATGCTTTTAATTGGTTTAATTGCATTAATTTTAGGCTCTAGATACGCAGTGTTAAATGCAAAAGAAATTGCTATCATGATGAATGTTTCCCAACTAGTAATTGGCTTAACAATCATTGCTATTGGAACAAGTCTTCCTGAGTTGGCTGCTACAATTTCAGCAATTTTAAAAAAGAAAAATGATATGGTTGTTGGAAACGTAATAGGTTCTAATGTACTTAATATAACTCTTGTTGTTCCAATAATTGGATTCTTCTCAAATGTAAATTTAACTGAAAGTATATTGTCTAGAGATATGCTTGCTATGTTTATAGCAACAATTCTTTTCATCATAGTTGCATCTTTATATTCAACTAAAGTATTAAATGTATTTATTTCAAGAGTTATAGGGGTAATTTTTGTTGGTGGGTACCTTGTTTATATATTGCTTGTTAGCAATATTTTGTGATTATTTATAATTTTTAATTAGAAAAATACAAACTATAAAACCCACTACCTCGAATATAAAAAAAGAATTTATGAAGGTAGGTGTCGTTGGCAATAACGAAAATATAACTCTGCCTAATGCTATCGATCCGACAAGCATTGCTAAAAATCTAATAATAAAAAAGGATATCTGCTTATTGAATATTCCTATGAAGCACATTATGCCAATAACTATATTAAGTCCGCCATATAATCCAGCAATTTCAGAATACCCTATTTCCGATGTCACTGTTAACCCAACAGCATCTAGAAATGATGGATAGCCAAGCTCAACTGCTCTGAGTAATGGGTCTAATATTGCCCAAACACCTATAGCTAAATAAGTGAATCCCATAAAAAATAAAAATACTCTTGCAAACCAAACTACCATATATATTTACCTCAATATCTTTTACAATTCTGTAATTATGATTTTACTATAACCAATGATTAAAAAAATAGATAAAATTTTTTGGGTCAATTTGATTTTATTATCGATTAATATGGATGCAAATATTTTGTTAAAAGATTCAGATACATTGAAGTTACCGCTTCCACTGCCCTATAACGGCGAAGAGTATTCTGCTGAGCAAATAAATGATTTTCTTGATGAAACATTACAGCAATCCAAACAGCCAATCCTTATCTTTGGAGGTAATTGGTGTCCAGATTGCAGAATACTTGATGGCACACTTCAGCTGCCAACAATTAAAAAATTTATGAATAAAAACTATAATATTATGCATATTGATGTTGGTAGATATGATAAAAATATGGAATTAATTAGTTATTTTGGAATTCCTAAAGAAAAAGGTGTTCCTAGGGTGCTAGTTTTTGATAAAAATAAAATTGTTATCAATAAAAAGTCAACAAAAGAATGGACGACAGCAAGAGATAGGAGAAAGCAAGAGGTCTTTGATTATTTCCAAGGTTTGGCCCAGTAAAATTTTTAGTATTTGAAGTGTTTTATCTCTTCACCTCTTTTACCAATATCTGTCATAGCTTTAATACCAATTTCAAGATGAAGATCTACCCATTTTTGAGTGACTTGTTTGTCTGAGGTCTCAGTTTTAACTCCTTCTGGTGTTAATGGTACATCAGAGACTAGAAGAAGAGCTCCTCTGGCAATTTCATTGTAATGACCAACAGAAAATACTGTTGCTGTCTCCATATCAACACCTATTGCAGTCGTTTTTTTGAGTCTTTCTAGAAACTCTTTGTCATGCTCCCAAACCCTTCTATTTGTAGTAAAAATAACTCCTGTTCTATAGTCACTTTCTTCTTGAACTATTATATCTGAAACAAATTTATGTAACTTAAATGAAGGTAACGCAGGTACTTCTGGAGGAAAGTAATCATTTGACGTTCCATCCCCTCTAATTGCACCAATGGGTAAAATAAAGTTACCTATTTCTGATGAGTCTTTTAAACCGCCGCATTTACCAAGGAATAAAACACCTTTTGGCTCAACTGCAACTAAGAGGTCCATTATGGTAGCGGCATTTGGTGATCCTATCCCATAATTAATTATAGTAAGTCCATCGTTATTAGTGCATGCCTGCATAGCCCTGCCCTCACCATAAATCTCTACAGAAAATCTCTCTGCAAACTTCGTAATATAATCTTTAAAGTTCGTAATCAAAACATGATCACCAAACTTTTCTAACGGCATTCCTGTGTATCTAGGAAGCCAGTTTTTTGCAATTTCTAATTTTGTATCCATAACTTATTATATTAAGTATCCAGATTTAATAGAAGATATCGGGTTTAATTAAATTGTTTCTCAGAACTAGCAAAAAAGAGATAGAAAGTACCTCCAAAAACCAATATGCCACAACAAATCTTAAAAATGAGGTCCCAAGAATTTGTATTTTCTAGAGTAAAGCCTGCAACTATAGGGCTTATGATTGCAGCGATCATTCCTAGACTGCCTGAGATTCCTACTAAAGATCCAGTATATTTTGGGCCAAGCTCTGCATGGTTAACACCAAAACCTCCAGCTCCAATGCCAGATGAAAGATTTGTTAAACATAGAAGTAAAACTATATAAGATATGGAGTCTTGAAAACTAACTAAATAAAGACAGGATGCTGCTCCATAAAAACCAATAGTATTAGCTGTTTTTCTAACAATTATAGTTTTTATGCCTTGCTTAATAAACATATCAGCAAGATAGCCTCCTGCTATGAGAGATAATACCGATACTGTGCTTGGTAAAAGAATCATAAGTATAAATAAATTAGATCCTAAATCTACACCAAGCCCGCCCATAGAAACCGGGCTATTAACAAACTTTGGTAGATAAGATAAAAAAGTAAATAAGGCCCAGTTATTACAAAAAGTAGCTACAACTATTGCCATAAAAGGACCATTTAATATTAGTTGTAAAAAAGGAATGCTGTCTGCAACTGACTTAGCTGGGGCTTCTTTCTGAATTAGCTCTAACTCTTCTTTTAAAATTTTAGGATGGCTTTCTGGCAAAGTGGTAACAGATTTTTGCCAATAGAAAACCCATATAATCCCAAGCATACCAAATGAATAGAAGACAAGCTCCCACGAATATGCTGCAATAATTATTGCTGTTGCTATATATCCAAATACAGTACCAGCAGAGATTCCGCTATTTGTAATTGCAATAGCCCTTGTCCTTTCATTAAATGGTATCCATCTAGCGTATAGTGAATGCCATGAAGGAAATGTTATACCTTCTCCCAAACCCATCAGAATCCGGATGAATATTAATAGCCAGAATCCACTATATGCAAAAGCTGGAGTAATAATGGTAAAAATTGACCAAAGGAATACTCCATAGGCTAAAACAATTTTGCCTCCATATTTATCAGCAAGATATCCTCCAAGGGTCATGCTAAACATATAGCCAAAATAAAATGATCCTAATATTAAGCCAACCTGAGATTCAGTCCAGCCAAACTGTTCTTGCATTGGAATAATTGCAACAGAGATATTTACTCTATCGATATAGCAGATAAATACTGCAAGAAACGACATAAAAACTAATTTAAAACGCTCAGGAACTATCATAGGTTAAATAATATTAACCTATAAAAGTTACTTTTGCTTTTTGAGTCTTTTTATAAGATCTTTTAAATTTAAATTTCCTGGTGAACCTGGTGATGAATTCATTGGTTTAGAGGATATTGCTCCTTTTTCATTTTTAGAGCTCTTAATGCTATTGTAAGCATCTCTAAAAGCCACTCCTTTGGAAACTAGATCATAAACTTTATCAGTCATTCTCATATCATCATCAATAAATTTTAGTGATTGTGCTTTATTAATATCTATACTTTTAATGAGATTTGGAAGGATGCTCATAGTTTTGATAGCAATATCAAACCCTCTAACTAGACTCCTCTTAGTTAGTTGAAGGTCTCTATGATATCCACTGGGAAGTGATATTAGGTTTTCTAGTTCAGATGCATAACCAGCTATTATTGAATAATTTGCTCTCATGATCTCAATAACATCAGGGTTGTGCTTATTGGGCATGATTGATGATCCTGTTGAATACTTTGTATCAATTGATAAAAGGTTAAATTCTTGAGATAAGAATAAACTCATATCCCAAGAAAATTTTCTAATATCCATCATAGGCTGTTTAATTGCACTAAGAATTTGTGTTTCATATTTACCTCTACTATTCTGAACATACATACTATTTAGCTGCAATCTACTAAAATCTAAATCATCTTTAGTAAACTCCCTGTCTAGTGGGAGATTTACACCATAGCCTGCAGCAGTTCCAAGCGGATTGGAATCTATCCAATTATATGTAGCATTTATAAGATCATGATTATCAATAAATGATTCAGCATAAGCAGAAAACCAAAGGCCCCATGAAGATGGCATGGCTCTTTGAAGGTGTGTATAGCCTGGCATGGGAATATTTTCATGTTTAATAGCCATATCCAAGAAAGAGGTAGCGATCTTTTTATTTAAGCTATTTAAATCTTTTAACTTATCTTTAGCAAAGAGTCTCATAGCAACAGCAACCTGATCATTTCTGCTCCTTCCTGTATGAACTTTTTTTCCTAAGTCACCATGAGCTTCTGTAAGAAAAAATTCTATTGCTGAATGACAGTCCTCGTATTCGTCAGTAAGAATAAAATTATTAGACAGGTAATCCTTTTTTAACTTTTTTAGGGATCTTAATAACTTGGTTAATTCGCCTTTCTTTATTAATCCAATATTGCAAAGTGCTTTAATGTGAGCAGATGTTGCATCAATATCATATAACAATAATGATCTATCAAGCTCAATATCCTCTGCAGCTAAAAATAAGCTAATTTCTGAAGATGGGACTTCTGAATTAGTATTCCATATTTTTTTAGTCATATTTAATTCCTGTTAGATTATTAAGATTACATGAGATATTTAAGTTTTGTATTGCCTGAGTTGCCGCACCTTTAAGGAGATTGTCTATAACACAACATATTGTTATATTTCTTTTTGATTTATCGATAGAAAAACCTCCAATAATTGCTTGGTGGGTTTTTGCAACATTATTTATCATAGGCTCAGCTTCAATCACGCTTACAAGGTTTTTTTCTTTGTAATAATCTTTATAAAGTTTTATCAATTCTATTAATTCTATTTCTCTTGAAATCTGTATATGCGATGTAATTAAAATACCTCTAAAAAAATTAGCTACATGAGGACTAAAAAATGTTTTGCTATACCCATGCACTCTCACCTCTCTCTCATGAATATGATTGGTTAATTTGTAAGGAATAATATTATTAGCAAGATTTTTAGAATCATTTTTATCATTTGAAGATGATCCAGCCCCGCTGAATCCTGAGATACCTATCGCAACTAATTTATCTTTTACAAGATTTATAATTGGAGCTACTGATAGCTGCATAGCAGTTGCATAGCAACCAGGATTAGATATATTTACATTAAGATCATGATCATGCACTTCTGGGACTCTATATGCCCATCTATCTTCAAATCTATGATCAGAACTTAAATCTAAGATAATTATGGTTGAAGAAACCTTTCTGATAGTCTCTACATATTTATATGACTCGTTATTTGGTAAGGCTAAAATTACAATATCAATATTTTTAAGATCCATATTGTTAGTTGAAAGTAATGAGTATGATAAATTTTTATTCTTTGTATAGTTGGGCACCTTATCCCCAGAGGAGCTGGAGGAGAAGGCTTGCTTCAATAGGAAGTTAGGATGATCATTGATTAGCTTTACTATTTCCTGGCCCACGTAACCTCTTCCACCAAGAAGAGCAATATTAAAATTTTTAATCATAAATAATTGTCCTAGGCTGTTTTGATGCAAACTCTATACAAGATATTAATTCATCTAAATCATCTATTCCTATCCAAAAAACATGCCATTTACCTATTTTTTGAAACCCATCAGCAGCATCTTTATAAAATTTATTTATGGTATTTGAAGACTTAGATCTCCAAAAAATCTTCTTGTTTTCTTTAATCATTTTCTTCCACATTGCATTGCCAAGACCCTCACCCTTTGCAGATGGAATTACTGAAAATTTATCCATATAAGTCACTTTATGGTCATTTGATAACACAATTGCAGACCTAGCACAGTCACTAATTAAGTAACTCTTCGCTCCATTTTTAAAATAGTCTTCAATAAGACTGCCATTAAAAGATGATTCTAAGATATTTTTTAAGGTTATGGTTTGATCCTGATCGACTGACTTAAAGGTGCTTATGCTATGGCCAGCTTTAACTAAAGTTCCAGAACCGGCATCAGTGAATAGTTCTTTACTTAAATGGAGGGGAGTAGTTATTGATACAGAGCTTTTAGACGGCAAAATATCAGTTAATAATTTTATTTGCTGAAGTTTTAATTTCATTCCTGAATGCAACCAGCTTTCTTTCATTAATTGCTCATAATCATCATTGATATTTATATTGGTGATTAATTGATTATTTTCATTAAATATTCCACCAACTTCAGAGAGAAAAATAACTTTATCAGGCATGATTGATTTAGCTAGCGCCATTGTTGCCATGTCAGCATTTATATTTACATGCTGCATACTTTCCGTTTTGCCTAAAGGCGATATTACAGGAATAAGCCCTTTTCTTATGGCTTCTTTAATCTTGGTGATTTCTACACCTTTAACATCTCCTACAAAACCCAATCTATCATTACTTATCTCACAGCTAAAAATATTATCTGTAAATGAAATAGCATTAATATTGTTCCTATTTAGCAACTCAACTAAATTATTATTTTCATCAGTAAAAACTTTTACTGCAGTCTTTAAAACCTTTTCAGAACTTACCCTTTGTCCATCTATAAAAGAAAAATCAATTTTTTTTCTTTCAAGCTCTTCGCTGAGCATAGGTCCGGCGCCATGCACAATAATAGGTATAAGGCCAACTTCATTAAGAAACCCTATTGAAGAAATTAAATTATCTACGTCATTTTTAAGTATTGCTCCGCCAACCTTAATTAGTGCAAACCTATAATCATCAGAAGAAAACCTTTCTATATATTTTCTTATTTCCTTCTCACTACTCATACCGCTGAGAAGTTTTATGAAAGTATTTTTTGTATGGGTCTTATTCATTATTTATTTTTATTAACATCTGCCCATGTTGCCGTACTCTGACCGAGTAGCTTTATGAACCCAGTTGATTCGTCTGAAGTCCAAGATGCTGATTGAGCATAAACTGCATCACTTTTGACAAGCTTCTTTTTTGCATCTACTCCAACAGCATCAGCCCTTCCAGCGGTTAAATTAACCTCCACTGTTCCACTAACAGAAGATTGAATATCTTCAAGAAAGTTCTCAAGGTTTCTAGATAATGGATCAAAATAGAACCCGCTATAGACTAATTCCACCCATTTTTTTCCAATAGTAGGCTTAAAGTGGTTCTGCTTATCTGTGAAAACTATTTCTTCAAGCGCTTTATGAGCTTTCTGAAGGATTGTTATACCTGGAGCTTCAAATAAAATTCTACCTTTGATTCCTATAATTGTATCTCCAGTAAAAATCTCCCTTCCTACACCATAATTGCCGCCTAATACATTTAAATTTCTTAAGAGATCTGGTCCATTTAAGGCCTTGCCATTAACTTTTTTGGCCTCACCTCTTACAAAATCAATTGTTATTTTTTTATCTTTCTTTGGATACTCACTTGGCTTTCTACATAATATATAACTTTGATCAGATGGTTGATTCCATTCATCTATTTCAGAGCCTGAAACTGTAGCACCCATAATATTTTCATTTACGCTATATTTAGAACTTAAAGATGAAACTTTAAAACCTCTTTCAATAAGATAGTTCTTTTCATACTCCCTAACATCCTTAGTAATGTTTTGAATTTCTCTAATGGGAGTGATAGTTTTAAAATTTCCAAGAGCTTGAATAGACAGATCGAACCTGACCTGGTCATTACCCATTCCCGTGCATCCATGCGCAATATTTTTAGTCTTTAATTTTTTACATAAAGAGACAGCTTCTTTAACTATTAAATACCTATCAGAACAAAGGGCTGGATATCTATCTTGATATAAAGAACCTGACCAAATTAGAGGTTTAATAATCTCCTTCCATAAAAGCTTGTCTATATTTTTATTAACATGCTTTTTTGCGCCAAGCTCTAGGGCTCTTTTTGTTATTAATTCCTGTTCTTGCAATGATGTTCCCCCAGTATTAATAAAAATAGTGTGGACCTCGAAGCCTTTTTCAAGTAAATATGGAACACAAAAACTTGTATCTAGTCCGCCTGAAAATGCTAAAACAATTTTTTTCATTTCTCTTCCTTTAATAATTTTGTTAATAATGATTTTTGCACATGCATTCTATTTTCTGCTTCTTGAATAGCTACGCAGTAATCAGAATCCATGACTCCATCGGTAGCCTTAATATTTCGTCTTAGAGGAAGACAGTGGCTAAATTTTGCATTGTTAGTCATCGCCATTTTTTCTTCATCAACAATAAAATGTTTGTATTGATCTCTTATGAGCTTTTCCTCTTGAGGATTTCCATAATAATTCAGAGACCCCCAGCTTTTTGCGTAAACAATGTCAGCATCTTTGTAGCCTTGGTTAATATCGTGCGTAACCTCGAATGAAGCCCCGTTTACTTTACAATTTTCTTTAGCTTGGTTTGTGTAACTATCATGAAGTAAATAGTCTTTACTTGGACAAAGTAATTTTACGTTCATTCCAAATTTACTAGCAATTAATATTGATGAGTTTGCAACTGCTGTATTCAGTGGTTTTGGATGATATGTCCAAGTGAGTAAATAATCTTTGCCAGAGAGATCTCCTAATTCTTCTTGCATTGTTAAAATATGGGCAAGCTCCTGACATGGATGTGTAATTGTTTCCATATTAACAACTGGAACAGAGGCGTATTTAGCAAAACTATTAATAACATTATCAGACAGATCGTCTTCTAAGTTTCTAAATTTAGGAAATGCCCTTATTGCTATAAGGTCACAATATGAAGATAGTACTTTAGCAACTTCAATAATGTGCTCTTCGGTCTCTCCATCCATAACCTCATTTAACTTAAATTCAATTGGCCAAGCATCTTTTCCAGGATGAAGCACTACTGCAAGACCACCCATCTCCTGAATGCCAATCTCAAAACTTGTTCTAGTTCTCATTGATGGATTAAAAAACAATAAAGCTACAGATTTATTTTTTAAATTATATTGGAACTTATTAACTTTTAATTCTTTTGCATAATCTAAAATATCTTGCAAGTCAGACTTTGACCAATCTTGTGTAGAAATAAAATTTTTCATAATTACCTTTATTTAAATAAAAAAAAACCCAGCACAAGCTGGGTCTAATTCACAATAGAAGAGACCCAGCTATATTGCCGGTACCCGTCTTGGTTGTGTGTTTATGTTAATCATCGAAAAGATTATATCTATAAATAAAACTTTGTAAACAGGTTAAAAACTCTATTTTTTTATCTTTAAAGTTAAGTGCTTATGGAAATTTACAATTGCTTTTTCAAAAAATCCAAATGTGAGATGAGTATTAGCAGCTGTGGTAACGGTCTCTTGGATTTTACGAGCAGCTTCTCTATCTTCACTCTGACCTGACTCATATACAAATTGGGCATCTCTTTTTGCATCCTCAAGAGTTGTGCCCTCGCCATCTTCTTTATCGTTAAAAACAAGATAGCTAATTGTTTTCACACTTGAAGGAGTTAGAGGTTCCATTATCGTTAGACTAGTATGTTTGGATAGAACGGAAACGCTTGCATTAGGAAAAAGATGAAACACTGAGGTAGCAACCCCATTGAGCTTTCTTTTAATGGGATCTATCTCTCTAATTTTTTCTATTCTTTTAAAAGGAAAAATAACTCTTGAGTTTGGGCCATCGGTTTCAACAATATTGATATTGTTTAGGCCATATGGGTAAAACGTATTTTTGTGAAGTGATTTTATATGGTAACCCTCTAATAATGTTTCTGTGAGTAATTTCCAATTTGTTTCATCTGTAACTTCACCATGATCAAACAACTTTGATTTAGCTCCAAAAAAATTAAATGAGTTTTTAAAAAAATCATTGTCTATTGCTCCCTCTTGCTGAACATAGACTATGCCTCCGTTTTCAGCCGCACTTATCTCAACGAGACCATTTTCTGCATTATCTAGGTTTGGAAATCCATCTTGTCCAGGTACATTTTTCAATGTGCCGTCTAAGGCATATGACCATGCATGGTAAGGGCACACAAAAGCTTTCTTCTTACAACCACTTCCACTTGCAACCTTCATTCCTCTATGCCTACAAGCATTGATGAATGCTCTTACTTGACCATCCTCACCTCTAACAACTAAAAGAGGAGTTCCAGATGCTCTTCTTGCTATATAGCTACCATTTTCAATTAATGCAGCAGATGGGCAAAATGGAATGGGCAAACTTCTTAAAAGTTTAATTTCTAAATCAAAACGTTCTTGGGTGTAGTAATTTTCTACTGGCTCTTTCCATATCTCACTACCTAGATCTGTAGTCCCATTATCGATATGATTGAATATTCTTTCAATTGCCTCTGGATCATTTAAAAAATTGTTGCTTGAGTAACTGTTTATAGATTTTTTCATAAAATTTATTAAAAAATTAATTATAAACTGGAATCATATCTTTTATGGCAATATGCAAAGAATAATAAATGGTAGGGATGGAGGGAGTCGAACCCCCACGCCTTGCGGCACTTGGTTCTAAGCCAAGCGTGTCTACCAGTTCCACCACATCCCCACACGCAGAGGCATTATATATATTATTAATAAGTATTGGAAAGGTTTATTTTTATTAAATTAAAGGTCGTATGATATTTCATTTCTTCTTTTTTTCTGTAAATAATACAAGCAGGAAAAAAGAAGTAACATTGTAAGAAAAGTATAAACAGAATGCTTATAAAAACCCTCATAAATAAAACTAAAAAGCCTAGCTACCATCATACAACCAACAATATAGATAAGAATATTCCCAATTTGAACTTTTGAAGAAGAGTAAATAAATCTAATAGTTAAATATCCAGCAGCAAGAAAGAAACCACCATAAGTTCTAACAAATATTGCCATAGGGTCTGAGGTTACTTCAAAAGGAACGTATATATGATTGGTGTCAGGTGTAACAATTGTTAAAAAACCAATTAGAAGCATAGCTAACCCACATAGCCCAAGTATTAGCCTTGCAATTATCATAAAACACCTAACAAATATAAAGCCAAGATAAATGATAAAGACCCAATGAACATCCAAAAGTACATTTCTTTATGGTTGTTAAATTTGTATGAGTTAATGGCTAGAAAACAACTAAATATTGGAGCCAATACAACAATTCCATAACCAATCAAAAGTGCTAATGGAATGAATGCTAGTACTAGAAATAACTGAAGTGCTATCTTATTCATTTAGTAATAAAACTACTATTCGCTATCAAAGTCAAATACTGTTTAGTCGCCATCAATTAAAACAGTTTCAGGCAGAGATTTAAGGTTTGTAACTTCTGTTTGAATTTCGAACATAGTTTGATTAATTTGTTTTTTATAAGACTCAAGAGCCCGGATAGAATCATCGATTAATATTAGCTGAGTTTCTAAAGATTTGATATCTTGAGGGAGTGTGCTTAGTTTGTCATAGCTTTGTCTTAAGGAATTGAATTGACCCTTTAAATTTGATAATTCCTCAATTTGTAATTCTAAAATATTAATTGTATTTTTCAATTGAGAATTAACAGATTTAAGATCTAAGTTTATATTCGCATCAACCTCTTTGAGCTTTTTAATATCTAACTTATTTCTTTTATTACTAAGATCCCAAAGCTTTCTAACCTCTTTGTCTAAAAACTGTAAAGAAGCGCTAATCCCGCTCATTGAATCCATATTACTTTCATCAACTAAGCTGAGTTGCTCTTCAAGTATTGCAATACGATCATCCAGAATTTTTAGAGAATTTTCTTTATCTTTAATGTCTGAGTTTTGCCACAAAGCTAGAAGTAAGATAGACATTAAAACAAGTACATAAATTAAACCTACAAACAAACCGCCACTATTTGAATTTTTTAAATATGATGGAGATGGTTTATCTACTTTGATTTCTGAATTCATATATTAAAAAAAATTATGGTTTATACTTATATTTTACATAACAAATGAACAATTATGAATTTAGATTTTTCAGATGACCAAAAATATTTGCAAGAAGAAGCAAGAAAATTTTTTGATAAAGAAAACACTTTAAAGTCATCAAGAAATATTTTAGAAAACAAGCTTCATACTGATGAATGTCTATGGAAAAAAGTTGTTGATTTGGGATGGACCGGTATAACAATTGCTGAAGAATATGATGGTCTGGGTTTAGGCCACCTTGAGCTATGCGTCCTTGCAGAGGAAATGGGGAGAGTTCTTGCACCTATTCCTTTTTCATCATCTGTATACCTTTTTACTGAGGCAATTAATAAATTTGCAAGTGATGAGATAAAAAAAGACATTCTTCCAAAACTAGTTTCAGGCGAAATTGTTGGAACAATTGCAGTAACTGAAGAATTGCATGCACCTACTTCAAAAAATATTACTACTACTGTTAAAAACAATATAGTTTCAGGGACAAAAATAGCAGTTCCAGATGCAAAAATTGCCACTCATTCAATTGTTGTTGCAAAGTCAGATAATGGCATAGATCTTAGGTTAATTGATCATTCATTAGACGGAATATGTATCAATCATACCAATAGCGTAGATGAGAGTAGAGGGCATTTTTCTATGTCTATCGAAAACGTTCCCACTTTGCTTATAGGTGAAGAAGATAACGGTTGGGAGTGTTATGAAAGACTTGTTGATCAGGCTGCTGTGTTATTTAGCTTTGAGCAGCTTGGTGGTGCTCAAGCCTCTATGGAAATGGCTCTTAGTTATGCTAAAGAAAGGTATGCATTTGGAAGGCAAATAGGCTCATTTCAGGCAATAAAGCATAAACTTGCTGATATGTATATTTCTATAACATTAGCAAAATCTAATTCATATTATGCTGCATGGGCTTTATCAACAGAATCACCAGACCTACCTATTGCATCTGCTACTGCGCGTGTAAGCTCAACAAAGGCATTTCAGTTTTGTTCAAAAGAAAATATTCAAACACATGGAGGCAATGGTTTTACATGGGAATATGATTGTCATCTATTTTATAGAAGATCAAAATTACTTTCAGTGAATTTAGGTTCAATATCTAATTGGAAAAATAGGCTTGTTACAGGTCTTGAAAAATCAAACGTAAGTTAGAGGAAAAATATGGATTTTAATGATACAAAAGAACAGGCTGAATTTAGAAAAAAATGCAGAGATTGGTTAGAAGCCAATGCCTCCCTAAAATCAGAAAAAGCTAATAATTCTAATTTTGAAAATAATGATTATCTACAATCAGCAAAAGACTGGCAAAAGAAAAAATTTGATGCTGGATGGGCAATGCTTCATTGGCCTAAAGAATATGGAGGGATTGCGGCCTCACCTATTGAAAGAATTATCTGGAATTCAGAAGAGGCAAAATTTGATGTACCTCGAGGTATATATGACATAGGTTTAGGCATGTGCGGTCCAGTAATGATGCAATATGCAACTCAAGAACAAAAAGAAAGATATCTTCCTACAATGGCTGAAGGCAAAGAAATATGGTGCCAATTGTTTTCTGAACCATCTGCTGGCTCGGATGTTGCTGGCTTAAGAACAAAGGCTGAGCAAAAGGGTGATAAGTGGATCATCAATGGTCAAAAGGTATGGACATCAGGTGCGCATTATAGTGATTATGGAATTTTAGTTGTGAGGCATGACCCGAATTTACCTAAACATAAAGGGATGACATTCTTTTTTGTTGATATGAAGTCCCCAGGCATAGATATTAGGCCTATAAAACAAATTACAGGTGGTTCAAGTTTTAATGAAGTTTATTTTAATGATGTAGAAATACCAGATACCCAAAGACTAGGAGAGATTGGAGATGGATGGAAGGTTGCAATTACAACATTAATGAATGAAAGACTAGCTGTGGGTGATGCTAATGGAGCTGATGTTAATGAAGCATTTAAGTGGGCAAAAGGTCAGGATGGTATTGGTGGCAAACTAATTGAAAATATGGCTGCAAGGGAATCTATTGCTGATTGGTATTGTGAAGCGAATGGCTTAAAAAATACCAAGCTTAGAACTATGTCTGCGTTATCCAAAGGAGATACTCCTGGTCCTGAGGCTTCAATTACAAAGATAGTAAGTGCTAATAAGCTTCAATCAATAGGTAATTTTGGAATGGATTCATTAGATATGGCTGGTATGTTACAAACTGATGATAGTAATATTCATGACTTTCAATCAGCATGGCTTGGATCTCCGGGTCTTAGAATTGCTGGTGGTACAGATGAAATATTAAGAAATATTATTGCTGAAAGAGTGCTAGGTCTTCCAGAGGATCAAAGGGTTGATAAGGGTGTACCATACAAAGATATACCTTCTGGTAAATAAGAACTTTATTTAAGGCAAAAAAAAACAGAGCACTGCTCTGTCTTAGTTCGAGTTCCTTTGGGGTCTAAAGTGAGAATTTCTTTAGCTCCTTGGATA
>Ga0209425_10001466_pt1 | contig 27595 bp, 26 predicted proteins | sample COG_05_FD_184749 | JGI IMG/M metagenome (GOLD analysis project Ga0209425, IMG submission 184749) | Pelagic Microbial community sample from North Sea - COGITO 998_met_05 (SPAdes) (version 2) | ecosystem: Environmental > Aquatic > Marine > Neritic zone/Coastal water | place: Helgoland, sampling...
AATAGAATTTAAGTATACCGCGGGGTGGAGCAGTCTGGTAGCTCGTCAGGCTCATAACCTGAAGGTCGGCGGTTCAAATCCGTCCCCCGCAACCAATCCAGTTATATTTTAAATTTAGACTTTTGGCTGTCTACCAAAAAAGCCTTCACTGTTTCTTTTGTAAGTTGATCAAATGTTTTTCCAAATTTTTCAATTTTTTCTATAATTGATGGTGGAACAGTAATAATATGACAACCTACCTGTTTGGATTGCAAATAATTATATGGCTCTCTCACACTTGCCCATAGAATTTCAACATTTTTAAATTTTTTTGCAAATCTAATACTTCTTTTGAATTCAGGTACAGGATCTTTGCCTGTATCACCCGCTCTACCAGCAAAAATTGAAATTATTACTTTAGTTTTTTTATTAATAATTTTTAAAATTTTTTCAGTTTGTTTGGAGTTATAAACTGCCGTAATATTTAATTTAATGTTATTATTGTTTAATTCTCTAATAACTGATCCAGTAAATTGATTTTTTGAATTGACTACTGGTACTTTTACATAGACATTTTTACCCCAATTATTAATTTTCTTACCTTGTTCAATCATTGTTTTTTGATCATCAGCAAATACCTCTAATGAAATTGGTTTTTTTTTACAAATTTTGAGTATCTTTTTGGAATATGATTTATAATCTTTAGCACCTGCTTTTCTCATTAAGCTAGGATTAGTTGTAAAACCTTTTACAATCTTTTTTTTATTAAATTTTTTGATTAAGCCCAAATCTGCAATATCACAAAAAATTTTTGTATTCACTGTGCTTCCACCCTATAAATTTTTTGTAATATCTTCGGTCATTTTTTTGGCATCTGCAAATAACATTAAAGTATTTTCTTTGTAAAAAAGGTCATTATCAATACCAGCATAGCCTGGTGATAAGCTTCTTTTAACAAAAAGGACTGATTTACATTTTTCAACGTCTAGTACGGGCATTCCGTAAATTGGGCTTTGAGGATCTGTTTTCGCTACTGGATTAGTTACATCATTTGCACCAATTACAAATGCAACATCCGCATTAGCAAAATCATTATTAATCTCTTCTAATTCAAAAACTTCATCATAAGGCACATTTGCTTCTGCTAGTAAAACATTCATATGTCCAGGCATACGTCCGGCAACAGGATGAATTGCATAAGAAACTTTTATGTCATTTTTTTTTAATGTGTCTACCATTTCTCTAAGTGCATGTTGGGCTTGGGCTACTGCCATGCCATATCCAGGAACAATTATTACTGATGATGCATTTTTCATTAAAAAAGCTGCATCTTCAGCATTACCACTTTTAACAGGTTTTTGTTCTTTATTTTGAGATGAAGTTGATTGTTCCGTTGCACCGAACCCTCCTAGAATTACATTAAAGAATGATCGATTCATTCCTTTACACATGATATATGATAAAATTGCTCCTGAAGAACCAACTAGAGCACCTGTAATTATTAAAGCAGTATTTTCTAAAGTAAAGCCAATTCCTGCAGCAGCCCAGCCTGAATATGAATTTAACATTGAAATTACAACTGGCATATCTGCACCACCTATTGGGATTATTAATAAAAAACCAATTAAAAAAGATGTAGCTAATAATATCCAAAATAAATTTGAGGATTGGGTTGAACAAAGCAAATAAGTTAAAATTATTATAGAAATTAATATTAAAGCATTTAATGGGTGTTGACCCTTAAATGTTATTGGTGATCCTGACATTATTCCTTGAAGTTTTAAAAAAGCAATTATTGATCCAGAAAAAGTTATGGCACCTACAGCAGCCCCAATAGACATCTCTATCAAACTGCCAAGTTTAATGTTTCCAGGTGAACCAAGATTGAATGCTTCAGGATTTAAAAATGCCGAAATTGCCACAAAGACAGCAGCAAGTCCAACAAGACTGTGAAAGCCAGCAACAAGTTCTGGCATGGCTGTCATGGGAATTTTATATGCAATAAAAGCACCTATTAAGCCACCAATTAAAAGAAAAATAAGAACATAAATAAATCCACTAGAAAAATTTCCTATTGATAAAAATGTAACTGTTATAGCAATTACCATTCCTATAATTCCAAAAAAATTACCTTGTCTCGATGTCTCTGGAGAAGACAGCCCTCTTAATGCTAAAATAAATAACACACCTGAAGCAAGATAAAAAATTGCAGATAAATTTGCAGAAATCATTTTTTATCCTTTTTCTTTTTTTTATACATTGCTAGCATTCTTTGAGTTACTAAAAACCCTCCAAAAATATTTATTGCAGCAAGTGAAATTGCTAGAAATCCAAAAATACTTGAGATGTTAAAAATACTATGAGTATCGCCTGCTAATCCAGCGATAATTGCACCAACAATAATTACAGATGAAATTGCATTAGTTACCGACATTAAAGGAGTGTGTAATGAAGGTGTTACACTCCAGACAACATAATATCCTATGAATATCGATAGAATAAATATGCTTAATCTAAATATAAAAGGATCTATTTCCATAATTTTACTTTATTAAAGTTTTTTTAATTATTTCATCTTCTAAATTAATATTAATATTATTATTTTCTTTATCATATAAATTTAAAACAAAATTAAACATATTCTTTGCAAATAAATTGGATGCTGAGATAGGAAGCTTATTAAGAATATTACTTTCACCCATAACTTTAACTCCATCACTATCAATTATTTTATCAACTTCTGTAATGGCGGTATTACCACCTTGAATAGCTGCTAGATCATAAATTATTGATCCAGGTTGCATATTTTTGATCATTGTATCTTTAATAATTAATGGGGCTTTTTTTCCAGGAATTAATGCAGTGCAAATTACAATATCAATTTTCTTTAGTGTTTCACTTAATAATTCCTCTTGTTTCTTTTTAAAATCATCTGATGCTTCTTTTGCATAACCTCCACTAGTCTCAAGGTTTTCTGCACCTTCAACAATTAAAAATTTTCCTCCCAAGCTTTCGACTTGTTCTTTTGATGCCATTCTTACATCAGTTGCAAACACAATCGCGCCCATTCTTTTAGCAGTTGCAATCGCCTGAAGTCCAGCAACACCTGCACCAACAATCAAAACCTTTGCAGCTGGAATTGTCCCCGCGGCAGTCATCATCATCGGAATAGCTTTTTTAAAATTAGCAAATGCTTCGAGAACTGCTTTATATCCTGCAAGATTTGCTTGTGAAGAAAGTATATCCATTGACTGTGCTCTTGTTATTCTTGGCAGTAACTCCAGTGAAAGCACATTAATATTTTTTTTAACTAGAGATTTTATTTTTTCATCATTATCATAAGGATTCAAAACTCCAATTAATGTTTGATTTTCTTCTAATAAAGAACTTTTATCCTCAGTGGGCAGGCCTAATTGAACAATAATATTTGCATTTTTAATAATTTCTTTTTCATCCCTTGAAATTTTTGTTCCATGTTTTGTATATTCATCATCGTAGATGCCTAAATGCTGTCCATAACCCTCGGATAATGTTACTTCAAAGCCTAATGAAACATATTTTTTAGCTATTTCTGGAGTGATGGCTATTCTTTTTTCAAAGTTTTGATCTTCTGAAATTGAAGCAATTCTCATATGAAAATCTTACAACAAGAATATTGCCATTAAAACTAAAACAGATATGATAGCGACAGTTCCCCACAGAACAAATTTAGTAAAATTATTCCATGTATTTTTATGGTTCTCATTATCCATAAAAACTATTTTTGTCGTGCTTTAAATTTTGGGTTAGCTTTATTTATTACGTAAACTCTGCCTCTTCGTCTAACTAACTTAGAGTTTAGGTCTCTTTTTTTAATTGATTTTAATGAGCTTTTAATTTTCATAACAATTTTTATGCCGGCAACGACCTACTCTTCCAAGTCTTAAGACTAAGTACCATTGGCGCAGAAGGGCTTGACTTCCGAGTTCGGAATGGGATCGGGTATAACACCTTCGCCATAATTACCGGCGAAAGTTTTATACTTAAGAATAAGATGGTTGTAAAGCCCTTAAGAGACCAGAAAATTACTAATTTTGACCCAAATAGTCTAAATAAGTTTTGTCAATAGCGTCTTTTAAACTTGTTTTAGCTTTCCATCCATATCTTTTTGCAAGTGAAACGTCTAAAATTTTTCTCGGTGTCCCATTTGGTTTTGTTTTATCAAATTTAATTTTCAAACTTACCTTTGGATTAATTCTTGAAGAAATTATTTGAGCATATTTTTTTATTGAAAAGTCTTTTCCTGATCCAATATTTATGATTGTTTCTTTTACCTTTTTTTTCATAAAATAAATACAGGCATCTGCAATATCATCAACGTAAATAACTTCTCTTTTAGGGGAGCCATCCCCCCACAAAATAATTTTGTTATTATTCTTAATTTTACTTAAGTGTATCTTTCTTATTAAAGACGGAAAAAAATGTGAATTCATAGGATCATAATTATCATTAGGACCAAAAGTATTTGTTGGCATTAAACATTTATAATTAGTTTTATATTGATGGTTATAACTTTCACACATTTTAATACCTGCAATTTTTGCGACTGCATATGGTTCATTTGTTTCTTCTAGCTTACCGTTGAGAAGATACTCCTCTTTAATTGGTTGTTTACACAATTTTGGATAAACACAGCTTGAGCCAAGAAATATTAAATTTTTAATACCACATTTAAAAGCTGAATGGATTAAATTATTTTGTATTGATAGATTACTATAAATAAAGTCAGCCTTATATTTATTATTTGCGTAGATGCCCCCAACTTTAGCTGCAGCAATAAAAATAAAGTCTGGTTTTTTTTTTTTTAAAAATTTTAGAACTTTTTCTTGATTAATTAAATTTAAAGTAGATTTTTCTGCAGTTAAAATTTTTTTATATCCACTGGTCTTAAGTTTTCTAATAATCGCACTTCCTACAAGTCCTTTATGTCCAGCAACAAAAATTTTACAATTTTTATTGATCATTTGTCAGAAGTTTTAAATCATAATTTACCATCTCTTTAACTAATTTTGTTATTGGCGTTGATGGTCTCCAATTCAGTTCCCTTGACGCTTTCTTTGAATTACCCAATAAAGTATCAACCTCGAGTGGTCTAAAATATTCTTTATCGCATGCTACAATGCAATTATTATTATGATCATAACATTTCTCATTAATTCCTTTACCTTTCCACTTAAAATCAATTTTTAATTCTTTGAGAACTAAATTCACAAATTGTTTAACTGTGTATTGTTTACCAGTTGAAATAACATAATCAGATGGTTTTTGTTTTTGTAACATCTTCCACATTGCTTCAACGTAATCTCTGGCATGGCCCCAGTCTCTTTTTGCTGATAGATTACCTAAATATAAAGTTTTTTGTTTTTTCAATTTTATTTTACATAATCCAATTGTTATTTTTCTAGTAACAAACGTTTCACCTCTTACTGGACTTTCGTGGTTAAACAAGATTCCATTGCAAGCAAATATTTTGTACGCTTCTCGGTAGTTTACTGTTATCCAGTGTGCATAGACTTTTGCAACTCCATATGGACTTCTTGGATAAAATGGTGTTTTTTCAGTTTGAGGTATTTCGTGAACCTTACCAAACATTTCGGAGGTACCCGCTTGATAAAACTTTGTAATTTTTTCAAATCCATGAAACTTAATAGCTTCTAATATTCGTAACGCACCAATTGCATCCGCATTTGCAGTGTATTCTGGAACTTCAAATGAGACCGATACATGTGATTGAGCTGCTAAATTATAAATTTCTGAGGGTCTAATTTTTTTAATTAGTCTTGATACTGAAATTGCATCAGTAATATCTCCATAATGAAGAAAGAACCTTCTTTTTTTTTCAAAAGGATCTTGATAAATGTGATCTACTCTACCCGTATTTAACGATGAAGACCTTCTCTTAACACCATGAACTAAATAACCTTTTTTTAATAACAGCTCTGATAGGTAAGATCCATCTTGACCTGTAACTCCAAATATTAGAGCAATTTTTTTTTTCATAATTTTTTATATCGATAAGTAAATAATTTATAATAAATAACTGTATAAACAACCAAATTCAACATGATAAAAATTATTATCATTTTTGTATTTGATACGAAGCTTGAACTAACTAAAAAAACTAAAAAATTATATATATTTATTAAATTTGCAGATAATAGATTTGCATGAGAAATTTTTAATGACATTTTTTTTTTAATAAAATAAAAAATAAGCTGATGTAAATGATTTGAGTCAGGCTTCATCGTAGATCTATTTAATATTCTTTTTCTTATAATTGAAAAAAGATTTTCATAACAAGGATACCAAACTAAAAGTATAATATAAAATGGTGATATATGTTTATTTAATTCATACAAATCTATTAATAATATTGAAAATATAAATCCTAATAAATAAGAACCAGAATCTCCAAGAAATACTTTATTTATAAAATTTAGAAAATAAGCAAATATTAGAATAAAAAATAAATTTTTATAAAGATGAGTTTCATCTGTAAATATTACATTATTAATAATCAAGTAATTTATAATTAAAATAATAAAAAAATAATAACCTATATTGAGTGTATTTAAGCCATCAAAAAAATTTGATCCATTTATTAATATTAAGATACAAAAAATTACAAATAAATAATTAAAATATTTTATACTTAAAATATCATCTAAAAAATGTATCCTTGTATCGGTTATTTGTGTATCACTAGCAATAATGAATCCAATGACAATTAATATTTGAAAAAACAAACGTTTATTTGCTGATTTTATAAGTTTAAGATCGGAAATGACTCCTAACATTAAAATAATTAATGAAAATATTAATAACAAAGTACTTAACTGATCAAAAAAAAATAAAATGCTTAAATAAATAAATATTCCTCCTGTGAGTGGAGTTTTTGTTTTTGATGCAAACCTTTGATGTCCATCTCCAGTCTCACTGACTAAATAATTATTTTTCATACAAAATGTATTTAAAAAACTAATCAAAATTGTCAGTGCTATTAAATAAAAGGTAATCATCATAATTATTATTTTTTTAAAATAGATTTAATAGAAAGTATAAATAGTCTAATCAAAGATGTAAAAAAACTATAATTTAAATAAATCCTATATACTTTATATCCATCAAAAAGTTTTTGAATTACAGATGAAGATAATGAATTTTTAAGTTTTCTCCAGCTAGTCAAGTTCTCTTCAAGACCATAAAAAATAACACCTTTTTTTGATAGTTTAAGCCAAAGAACATAGTCTTCTTTAGTTTTAAGATTTGGAAAACAAACAACAAAATTATCTAATATTTTTTTTTTTAGAAGCACAGTAGATAGACCAATATCACACGATTTAAGTAAATCATTATAGTTCAATTGAGAAATTGCTTTTCTTATACCTAATGTTTTTCCAAAACTATTTATAATGTTATAAGATGTATGAGTGGCACAAATATTAAAACTTTTCATAAATTTTAATTGTTTATTTAACTTATTTTGGTCCCATAAATCATCACAGTCACAAAATGCTAAGAATTCTCCTTTTGCAATTTTTATCCCTTCATTTCTTGAATATCCAGCTCCCATATTTTTTAAATTTTTTAATATAATAATTCTTGGATCTAAATTTTTGACCTTGTCTAAAATTTCTTTGCTATTAATACTTAATTCATCATCAATAATTATTATTTCAAAATTTTGATAGGTTTGGTTAAGTATAGAGTTAATCGTTTCTTTTATAAATTCTTTTTTATCATAATAAGGCAAAATTATACTAACTAAACTCATATTGGATTAATATATCTTTAAATAGTAAGTTAATGAAAATAGATAAAATGAAAAAAAATACATAAAATAAAATTTAATTTCAATTCTTTTTAAATGAATAATTTCTTTTAAAGCACTTGACTGAATTAATCCAAATATTATTAAAAAAATTAGTGGGTCAATATATTTTTGGTACAGTGTAAATAAAGGTAATGACAATAATAAAATTAAAAAAATAGAATAATTAATCAACCTTTTTCCTTGAAACAAGTAGTCTAATAAAATAATAGATGGAAAGGCTATGATTGATAAAAATAGTTTTTCATCCAAATTTAAATACTGAATTAATTTTAAAAATACACCCCCACCTCTTGGAGAAAATTCAATTATTTTAATTAAACTAAAGTAATCAAGTATATATATTGAGATTAATGAAAAAAAGATAAAGAAAAAATAAATTTTCTTTTTTTTGAAATGTTTTAAAACTAATAACTTATCATTGAAAGTCAAAGGTATAAGATAGAATAAAAACATTGATAAAATAATAAGCCCATTACTATATAGATTTATTTTTCCGAAATTATTAACTGTTCCTAAAAAGTTATAATTTTTAAAAATAAAATAAAAATATGTTATGGCAGGTATTGACAAAAAAAATGAAAATAAAATTAAATAAAAAAAATGTTTTTTATTTAAATTTTTGTAAAATACACTTAAATAATAAATTGAAAAAAGTGCGTAATAATATCTAATATAACAACATAAAATTAAAAAAAATAAACAAAAGAAAAAACTACTAACTTCATTTTTAGATTGTAAAGATTTTATAAAAAAAAATATTGATAATGCAAAAAAAATTAAACTAAGATTATCTCCCAACAGCCATATACTTGATGATCTAAAATATGGTGAAAAAAAAATAATTAATGATAAATAAAAAATATAATCATTATTAAGATTATAGTTATATTTAATAATTTGATAAAAAAAATAGGGTAATGATGCAGAAATAAAAATATAAATAATGTTTACATAAATTAATTCATCAAAAAGTTTTAATAATAAACTGGCAACTATATAAAATATTGGTGAATGTAAAAGAGTGGACGAATTATTTGCATAAGTCTCAAAACCTATTTTAAAATCATTCGAAAAATTTTGTATATATGGAAATAAAATACCAAAGTCTATTTTTGCACCCCCACTTGAATTTTCGCCATAATAAAAACCAATAAAAAGTGTTAAAATAAAAAATAAATAGATTAAAATTTTTTTATTAATTAACATTATATATATTTATTACCATAATCTTTATTGTAAAATCTTATCAAATATAATTAGAAATAAATATCATATTTAGTGTTTTTACGGATATTTCAAATATATTAATTTAAATTACTAATCAAATTGGTTTTTAAAAAATAACTTCTATATGAGAACAGGATTATTCATATTGAGATAAATATATTATTAATTAAAAGTTATATTTTGATATGAAAAAAAATAAAAATTTAATAATTTTTATGCCATTTATTGGTATAGGAGGTGTCGAAAAAAACCTATTTATAATTTCAAATTATTTAATTAAAAAGGTTGAAAATTTAAGTGTATGTACTTCATCTAATAAATATAAAAAAAAATTTGATAAAAAAATTAAATTTATATCCCCTCAAAAAAAAATTTCTGAGAATTTAAATATTAGATTAAAATATATTTTATGCTTATTTCTGCTATTTAAACTTTTTTTAAAAAATAAAAATTTTACGGTAATTTCATTTCAAGCAAATATTTATTGTATTTTGCTTTGCAAGCTATTTAATGTCCAGGTTATTGTGAGAAGTAATTCTTCTCCCTCAGGTTGGTATCATAATAATTTCAAAAAATTTGTTTATAAAAAAATAATTTCTCTAGCAGATGAAGTAATAGTAAATAGTGATGATTTTAAAAAAGAAATGGAAAAAAAGTTTAGTATTAAAGTTAATTGTATATTCAATCCACTAAATATAGATGAAATAAAAAAAAAAGCATCATCAATTTATAAAAATAATTTTTTTAAAAAAAAATTTTTAAAAATTATAAATGTTGGTCGCTTAACACATCAAAAAGATCAAATAACAATTCTTAAAGCAATCAACAAATTAAAAAATAGAATTAAGATACAATTAATAATCATAGGTCGTGGAGTAGAAAAAGAAAATTTATTAAAATTTATTAAAGAAAATAGCTTAACTAAAATAGTACAAATTAGATATCCTACCAACAATATGTACGGATACTTAAAATCATCAGATTTATTTGTTCTTTCTTCAAAATATGAAGGATTACCAAATGTTCTTTTAGAAGCAGCAACCTTAAAAAAATTTATAATCTCCTCTGATTGTCCTACTGGTCCTAGAGAAATATTAAAAAATGGAAGTGCTGGACTGTTATTTAAAGTGGGTGATGTAAATGATTTAGAAAAGAAAATTTTCTTTTTTTACAAAAATAAAAAAAAACTAAATAATAGAACCAATGTTTTATATCAAAGTTTGTCTAAATATGACTATAAAAAAAATTTAGAAAGGTATTGGAATGTTATAAAAAAACATATTTAAATTAGTCTAAGATTGCTTTTTTAAAATAGTTATAGTGTCTATAAAGGGTATATTTTTTAGAATTTTTTTTTGATAATATCATTTTATTCTTTTTATTTTTTTCTGTTAAAAATTCATTTAAAGCATTTTTAAGAGCTTCTTCTTTATTACTTTTAAAAAGTATGCCTCCTTTACCAGAACTTAGAAATTCCGTTGGTCCATTTTTACAATTACTTGATACAATAAATAAATTACATATTGCAGCTTCTATAAGTACAAATCCAGGATCCTCCCAAAGAGATGATAGAATGAAAGCTTCTGCGTTTATCATAAATTTATAAACATTATCAGAATGACCCATCAAAAAAACTTTATCAGTTAAATGATATTTATTAATTTTATTTTTTAACTCCTCTTTAAGTTCACCTTCCCCAAAAATTAATAAATTATAATCAGCATTATTATCACAAAAGGATTTGAATTCATTAATTAAATAATCAAAATTTTTTTGTTTGGTCAATCTACCAACTGAAATAAAATATTTTTTTTTGTAGTCATATTCATTAATAGACTCTCTTTTCTTTTTTAAAATTTCTTTCAAATTCAAAATGGGATCAGGTAAAAAATATATTTTTTCTTTTAAAAAAACTTTTTGATTATAAAGTTGCAACATTAAATCTTTTGAGGGGCATGTAATTTTAGATAAATAATCTGCAGTAAACTTCCAAATTGATTTACGTAAAAAATTTAATTTAGGGTACCCAGATATTCTTAATATAAATTTTGTAGAATTTTTGAAATATTTTGCAAGTAATAATGGTAATAAAGTTAACAAATGTATTATTAAAAACTCAGGTTTATCTTTATTTAATAGTTTAATTAATGGAATTATTGAACTTAAAATAATTATCAAATATGAAACCCTACTCCCTATAAAACCTACTTTAGGCAAATGCTTAAAATAGTTATATCCTAAATGAATTACTTCAATATTATTTAACCTAAATAATTCTTCACAATCGTTCCACTCGCCACAAGTATTGATAATTTTGATTTGATAATTTTTTTTCGAGTATCTTGATAATGAAATGGCTGAATTAATAGTTGACTTATAAGTGCCTACTTTATTTAAACATGGTGACCAATAATAAATTTTTTTCATTTATTTTTTTTGATTATAAAAATTTTTTTTCCAAATAGATTTATTGCTTCAAAATTTTTTATATTATTACCTATAAATGTACTATACCTGTAGTAAAAATCTTCGTTTCCTCCAATAAATTGGTAATTGGTATTATGTATTGGGTTAAATCCATATAAAGAATTTTCATTATCCAGTCTATTAAAGTTCCTTGCAAAAAAAATTACTAGAGTAATTGATATAATAATTAATGATCTTTTTAAAAAGTATTCATAATCTATTTTAAAATTTGATAATTTCATGCTTATTGGAATAAACAATAATAAAGCTATTAGATGATATCCCCCATACCGCAATGTAGGATGTTTGAAAAACCACTCAAGAAATAATAAGACTATTAATGTATATACAAAAAAATTATTATTATAAAAAGAAATATTTTTCTTATCCCTCTTAAAAAAAATTAAAAAAATAACTAAAGTCAGAAATATAATTCCTGTTAGAAAATCTAAAACTTTATTAAAAAAATAGTTTTGAATCCAATTTGACAACCAATTTAGTCCACTGATATATTCAATTCTATCATTTATAACAAAGTTAGGATTTGCTCCTCCTTTAGACCATAACTCAAACCAAACTTTTGTTTGATATACAAGATCTTTATCCAGTGACCAAAGTAGATCTTTAGAACAGGTGGCTTTTATTGGAAATATCAAACATCCAGAATTAATAAACGTAAAAAAAACAATAAAAAAAATTAATATCAAACATAAATAAAAAACACGTGAAAAAAATAATTTAAAAAATATTTTTCTAGTATGTTCAAAAATTATTAATAACAAAAAAAATGAAAAATTTATTAAATAGTAAGGTTTTATTGTTGCGGCAAAACAAATAAAAATAATGAAAATTTTCATTATGTTTTCGTTATATTTAATATTATCAAAGTTAATTTCTTTATTATTAACTAAATCAAATAAATAAATTACTGATAATAATACAATTATCATTCCAGATCTGTCTGTTCCATGTTCCGCTAACCTGAAGAAAAAAATATTAATAAACGAGAATGATAAAAGACTTAAAAAGCATAACAAATTTTGTTTTTGAAATAACTCTTTATTAAAAATGTTTTTTAATAATACTATATTTGCAAAATTCAAAATAAGTGCAGGAGTTAAATGAAATAAATAAATTCCTACTTCTGGTAAAAAAAATAATGAACTAATAAAAAAAATTGAAGATGGGCTTCTAAAACCATTGTTAAGTTGACCTAGGCCAAATGGATGGGAATATTCTGTTAATAAGGTAATATAAGGAAAATGATAATATGGAAAATCATCATGATTTTTTCCTATAGATATAAATATTAACAATATTGATGTTGAAAAAAAAAGATAAATAAGATCTTTTTTAAATTTTTGAAAATTTTTTAAATTTAAAATAAAAAAAATAATACCTAATAATAAAAAAATAAAATTAAAAACGTACCCATGTTTAATAAATATAGATGAAGAATATGATATTAAAGCTAATAAAATAATTCCTAGAAAACCTAAGACACCGAAATTTTTAGTTTTTATTTGTAAAAATTGACTTGCGATAAAACCGTATCCGACTAATGAAAATGTAATAAGATAAAAATATAAATACAACGTCATAGTTTGAATGTTTTAATTATAGTTATAAAAAATATAGTAACAAAATAATCAATACTTACTTTGAATTTTATATTTTTTTTACTTAAAATATATTTTAGATATTTAAAGGCCTCAAATCTTCTTAACCACCAATTTATGGAGTATTTTTTTACTTTAGATGTAATGCTGTTATTATCATAATTATAAATTGTAAGTTTATTTTTAATGACATTATATTCTTTTAAAAAAAATCTAAAAAAAATAACTAATCTTGCATCAATTTCTAAATTCAAATATTTGTTTTTTTGAAGATATTTAGTGAAAACTTTAAATGAACCCCTTGTAGTAGTAATGCAACTTGTTGGGAAAATTATTGGCCAAACATCATTGGTATTTTTTTTTGTTCTATATATAAATTGTTTTTTGCTAGTTCTTGGAAAATTATATATGCAGTCAATATCTTTAGTTTTGAATTTTTTATCGATAATCTTTAATTTATTTTCTACAAAATAATCATCTGCATCCATCAAACAAATTATATTTCCCTTAGATTTTTTAAAGGCTCGTAATATTCCATTAATTTGATTTAAAGGAGCAGATTTATTCGATCTTTTTTTATTTTTGATTAATTTAACTCTTTTATATTTTTTTATTATATTCAAGGAATTATCTATAGAACAATCATCAAATAAAATAATTTCATAATTATTAAAGCTTTGATTGCAAACGCTATCTAAACATTTTTTCAAAAACTTTTGTTTATTGTAATTTGTGATTAAAATTGAAATAAAATTATTTTTCATTGGTTTAAAATTTTCTTATAAACCTTAATCGTTTTGAGTGCACAATTGTCCAAAGTCAACTTTGTTATAATCTGATTACTATTTAGTATTAGTTTTTTTTGTTTATCTCTTGATTTAAGAACATTTTCGATACCATTTTTAATACTATTTATATTCTAAAATATAAGATTTTCAATTTTTTTTGGTTTTTTTAATTTATAGTTTTTTAACAACTCATTTATATTTGCAACTAAATATGTTATTTTTTTGTTATCCAAAAAAGTAATTTTTTTTCTGTACTTTTTTGCAATTACAAGAGCAATATCTTTTAAAAGAATACCACTACCACTTCCTAAATTCAAAATCCCATTATATTTTTTTTTCATTAAAACAAAAATGATTTTTGAAATATCTTCCATTGATATAAAATCTCGGTAATGATTAAGATTTTTTAAAACTAAACTTTTTTTTGTTTTTCTTATTTTATAATTTAAATCAGGAACTAAGTAATTTTTCTTTTGATTTTTATTAGTTGTACTAAATATTCTTCCAATACAGTAATTTGTTTTTGTAAATTTAAATTTATTTTTAATGTAATTTTCTGCCAATAATTTTGTTTGACCATAATATGAAACTGGTTTCTTAAATGATTTTTCTGAGATTTTTTTATGGGAGGATTTGTAAACATGAGAGGTTGATGAAAAAAAGAACCATCTTATTTTTTTTTCTATGCATGCATCAACTATATTCTTGGTACCATTAAAATTTACTTTTTTTGCTTTAACTTTATTCCTGTTTACTTCTTTAATTGGAACAATTGCTGCTAAATGTAAAATAACATTTATGTCATTTTTTCTGATCCAATCAAATACCTGAGATCTATTTGTAATATCACCCTTAAAACATTTGAAGTTAATACTTTTATTATTTTTTATAATAACTTTACCTAAACTACCCGTCGAACCTGTTAATCCAATTCTATTAATCATGTAATGACTGTTTAATATTTATTAATTTAATTGTATAGAAAATAATAAATACAAGATATTTTACAAAAAAATTATGAAAAAAATTAAAAAAAAACCCCCAAAATTTTCTGTAATAACCGTTATAAAAAATGATAAGTTTAAAATTTCAAACACAATTAAAAGTGTATTAAATCAAACTTATAAAAATTTTGAATATATAGTTGTTGATGGTAAATCTACTGACGGCACTTTAAAAGTGCTATCTAAATATAAAAAAAAAATTAATTCTTTGATAAGTAAATCAGACAATGGAATTTACTATGCCATGAATAAGGGTATTAAAATTTCAAAGGGAGAAATTATAGTTTTCATTAATAGTGGTGATCTTTTTAGGAAAAATGCTCTTAAATTAGTAAGAAATCTTTTTGAGAAAAATAAAAGTTTAGATTTTGTTTTTGGCACAGTAAAAAGACATTACACAAAATCTACTATTCTAAAATATGGTTTCAATAAAAATAGATTAAAATATAATTTTGATTTTGCTACTGCTCATTCAACAGGTTTTTTTGTTAAAAGAAAAGAAATAATTAAAGCTGGCTTATTTAACACAAAGTACAAATGTTCAGCTGATTATGATCTATATTATAAACTTTTAATTAAACAAAATCTCAAGGGAACATTTACAAAGAAAAAGGATTTGGTGGGTGAGGTCATGTCAGGTGGTTTCTCAAGTAAATTAAGTTTTTTGGATCACTTAATTGAAGAAGTGCGTATTAGGTATGCCAACCAACAAAATTTATTAATTATTTTTATAATAATGCTTAATGCAATAACTAAACACTTATTAAAAGTTTTGTGTAGATAATTTTTTTGAAAAATTTAAGTAAATATAATTATTTTATTTTTTGATTAATCTTAATAATTAAATCTTCAGATAATTTTTTTATATTTTTTTTAAAATCGTTATTAATTATTATATCTGGATTTTTGGGATATTCGGGTTTTATTTTTAAACCTACAAGGTTTTTTGTTTTACGATATAATTTTTTGAAATTTTTTGAAATTATCATTTTTTGATTACTTTTGAGATAAATTTCAACATAGTTGACTATATTTTTTTTGTTACGTTTTCTAACTTCTTCAATTAAAACACCTCCGGCAAATAAAACATTTACCTTTTGATCTGTAATTTTTTGAAAAAGTTTTGAATATTGCATTCCTATTCTTTTTCTACCAGTGAAACTATAATCTTTTAACTCAAATATTTTTCTTATGTCGTCGCCATTAAATAAAATTGTATATCCAAATTTTTTATTAATAGATTTAATTATCTTATTTGCGATTGAAGTTTTTCCTGCTCCTGGCAATCCCGTTAACCAAAATAAGATACCTTTTTTTTTATTTTTAATCATTTTTGTCTAATTATTAACCTACATAAATATGGGTTTTCAGTTGAAGTTTTTGATAAATTAACCCCTACTTTTTTATAAAGTATTTTGAAATTTTTATCTTTAAGTTTTTTTTCAAATTTTTTAAGGTCTACAAACCTTCTATAGTGTGTGTAAAATCTTTCATTTATTCCGATTTTTATTCCTTTGTTAATTAACATGTCATTAGTTGTTCTAAATTCTAATCCAACTGTCACTTTTTTTCCAAAATAATTCTTCAAATCATTCAAAAATTTATTTTCTACTTTTTCACTAATTGCATGAATAAAAAAACGTGCATAAATAAATGTAATTTTTTTTTTAAAAAATTTTATCTGTTGTGATTTTAAGTTCTTAAAACTTATATTGTTTAAATCTAAATAATCAGCTTTTTTGTTATTTATATCTATTGCAATTTTTGATTTATCAATACCAAATACAAATTTTGTATATTTACTTAAAAAAAAGGCATCTCTCCCGTTTCCAGTAGCGACATCTAAAACTATATCTTTTTTTTTGAGAAATTTTTTATTAATAAATTTAGCAAAATTAGATGCAGGACTTTTTTTTTTTTGAGATTGATAATATTTATTCCAATATTTTTCATTATTAGTAATCATAAAATTTTATTTAAAAATTTCTCAAATCTTTGTTTGGTAAATCCTATGTGAAAAATTTTTTTTAATTTATTTTGTTTTTTTTTAAGTTTAATGAATTGTTTTTTATTATTATTTATTATGTTTATCAAATATTTTACATTATTCACTACGTATCCTACCTTTTCTCTATCCTTAAAGTAATTAAGTTTACGATAATCAAGAGCTTTAAGTTTTTTTTCATAATTCGAGTAAAAAATCACTGGTTTTTCGATTAATAATGAATATGTATATGCCGTTCCAGATAAATCAGAAATTAAACAACAAGAGTCTTTATAAGTTTCAAAATAATTTTTAGATGTGTCCAAAAAAACTCTCTTTTATTTCAAATATTTTATTGCAATCTTTAATTGAATTCTTTCTATGTGATATTGTAACTATCGTATAATTTTTGTGTTTAAATAATTTTTTTAAAATTTCAGTTTCTGTTTTTTCATCTAATGCACTTGTCGCTTCATCTAAAACTATAACTTTTGTATTTTTGTAAAGAGCTCTCGCTATACCTAATCTTTGACATTGGCCACCTGAAAAATTTTTTCCATTTTCCCCTGCTAATTCATGAACTTTTTTTGGCAAACTATAAATAAAATCATATAAATCTACACTCTTTAAAACTTCATCAACTTTTTTTAAATCAATTTTATTATAATCCTCTTCCAAAGAAATGTTGAATAAAACACTCTCATCAATTATTGATACATTTTGAGGAACATAACCAATTAATTTTTGCCAAGAAGATAAACTATTTTTAATTTCTGTTTGATTAACCTTAATTTTTCCATCTTCTGGTTCCAATAATCCAGTAAATAGATTTAAAAAAGTTGATTTTCCAGAACCAGTCTTTCCTATAACTCCAATTTTATCTCCTTTTTTTATTTCAATATTTATATTATTTAAAATTTTTTTTTTTTTAGTTGAGTATGAAAAACTTACATTTTCAAAATTAATATTATTAAAAATAAATTCATCAAATAATGGTTCTTCTTTTTTTTTATTATTTTGGATTGTTTTAAAATCAACCAATTCACGATAGACTAAATCTACAACTGCTGAATTAAACTTTATTGATTGAACTGACTGTGCTATTTTGGAAATTGAAGGAAGCAATCTTGTAGATGCAAAAAAAAATACTCCTATTATAACAAAAATTTCTGAAATATCTTTTCCTATATTTAATAAAAAAATAATTAATATTAAGAATACAGTGACTCCAATTAATTCTAAAATTAATCTCGGCATCTGAGTTATTGTATCCTTGTGTCTGCCAGCTTTAGCACTTTCTAAATTATGAAAATGAAATTTGTTAAGAAAAACCTCCTCTAAATTGTTTAGTATTATTTCTCTAATGCTTGTAAAACTTTGTTGTAGTTGCTTTAAAGTGTGAGCTGAGTGAAATTGTCTTTTTTTTCCCCACTCTTTCAACTTTTCATTCGTAAGTTTTAACAGTATATATCCAATAGAGGACATTAATAAAATTGTGATAAGAGAAGCCTTCCATTCATAAATAATCAAAACTATACAAATTGGTATGAAGATTAAAACTTCAGAAAGAAATCTTATTACTGGAAAGACAACACCAAAACTAAATAAATTTGCCTCAGATTGAATATTTCTAATTAATTCTGACGAATTTTTATTTAAGTGAAATACAAAATTTTTATTTAAATAATTTTTAAAAATATTTTTTGAAATATTAGTAAAAAGTTTATGACTAAATTCATTTTGTGCATAAATAAGTTTTTTTAAAATAAAAAATTTTAAAAAGTAAATTAATACTAATGAAAATAAAAAAATATTTAAAATTTCTTCTTTAGTGAAATTTGTTAAAAAATTAAAATGATTTGTATACTTAAGGAAATCATTCCCTACAAAAATATTTAAAATTGGTATTATTAGACCTATTCCCAATAGCTCAAAAAATGCAGTCACAACAGTCAAAATCAAAATAAATGACAATTTTTTAATATCGTCAGATTGTAATGGATGTAGAATTTTTTTAATAAAGTTTTTCAAATTATAAATCTTAATGTTTAAGTTAATACTATATTTACAAAAAAATTGTGTTTTTTATATAGCAAATAATCAACTTACATATATAAATTAACCAATTATGTATAAAATTTGGAAATCTATTGAACCTAGTCATTACAAAAATATTAAAGATTGCATTAAAGACCTAAAAAAAAAAGGTTATTGTGTGAGTATATGGATTGAAGATATTTGTAATAAAAATAAAATAAATATTACAAAAGAAAAAGTTTATTTATATAGAATTAAAGTATCCGATTTAGGTTTCAAAAAAACAACAACCTTAGAAAAAATTTATAAAAAATTTAAAAAAAAAGGCTTTTTATGTGTTTCACCTGATATAGCATTAAGAGCAAGATTTTTTTATAATGAGCAAAAAACTGGTGAATGGTTGAGATTTGCTACCCCAATGAAATCAATGATAGATAGTGATAATGTCCCTCATCTTCCAAAATTAGGTAAGGCACTAAAAAAATATTTTATTGAAACCTATTGGTCATACCCTAAAGCAATTTTTCACCCACATAATGATTTTATAGTAATGAAAAAATGATTTTCAAAGAGATTAGAATTAACAAAGTTAAATTAAAAAATAGGATTGTTGTATCACCAATGTGTCAATACTCTGCTAAAAATGGTGAGCCTACTAAATGGCATTTTGATCATTTATCTAGACTAGTTAAATCTGGAGCTGGATTATTAATGATAGAATCTACTGCGGTATCTAAAAATGGTAAAATAACTCATTCAGATCTTTGTTTGAGTAATAAAAAACAAGAGAATAAATTCAGAGAATTAAAAAAAAAATTAAGCGATATAAGTAAAATTCCCATAGGTCTTCAAATTTCTCATGCGGGTAGAAAAGGCTCATCTTTTGTGCCATGGATAAAACCTAATAAGGCTCTTAATAAAAAAAATAAATATTGGCAAACATATTCACCATCACCAATTAAAAGAGATAATAACTGGCCAACACCAAAAAGTTTAAAAAAAAAACAAATAATTAATGTAATTAAAGATTTTAAAAACACTGCAAAAAGAGCTCATAAAGTTGGTTTTGAATGTTTAGAATTACATATGGCTCATGGGTATTTGCTACACCAGTTTATCTCTCCTATTTCAAATAAGAGAAAAGATGAATATGGAGGAAATTTGATAAAAAGAATTACTGTACCACTTATTATAGCAGAGGAAGTTAGAAAAATATGGCCCAAAGATAAAATTTTAGGTGCAAGAATTACTGCCACGGATCATTTGCCTGGTGGCATCACAATTAAAGACTCGAAATTCTTGATAAAACAACTCGAAAAAATCGGGTTCGATTATGTTTGTGTCTCAAGTGGGGGAATTTTACCAAAAACAAATTTAAAATTTAAAAAAGGATTTAGAAAAAATTTTTCACAACAAATTAAAAAAGATACATCAATGATAGTACGTACATCAGGCCTTATAGATGATGTTAATTTAGCAAATAAAATGATTAAAAATAAATCAGTGGATATGGTTGCTATAGGAAGAAAGTTTATAAATGATCCATATTGGATAATAAAAAAAATTCCAAATTCTGAAGCAAAAAATTTGTTACCTCGTCAATACTTAAGGTGTTTCTAATTTTGTATCCCTTGTTTAATTTCTACTAAAGTATTTCAGTAAACCTATACGAAAAATTTTTATTATTTTATCAATATTTTTTTGACTACTTGCTAATGAGAAAAAAATAATTCCACTGGGTGGATAATAGATATTATTATTAAACAAATATCTTTTAAAATTTTCAATTTTTTTATTTTTATTTTTTTCTAAAAAATCTCTTTGCATACGATTTTGGATTTTCTTTTTTGAAAATACCAACCTACTCATAGTATCAAACCTGTAAACCCAAGCATCAATATTATTTTTTAATACAAAGTTATTAATCCCACTTTGAAATTTTAATGATTTGTATTCCAATTTTTCATAAAAATTATTATATTTTTTAATAAAATTTAAAACTTTTAATCCAGCATACACAGAAAATGAATTTGCAGAAAATGTTCCACCAAAAACAATCTTATTCTTATTTTTATTAATTTGATTTATAATATCTTTTGACATCCCAATAGCGCCTATTGGGAAACCACCTCCAAGAACTTTTCCAATTAATGTAATGTCAGGTTTTAAATTAAATTTACTTTGTACAGAGCCTTTTTTAGATCTAAAGCCAGTTATAATTTCATCAAATATAATTATTATTTTATTTTTTTTACAATAAGTTTCTAAAAATTTTAAATAATCTCTACTCTTATCTGATGGCAAAGATCCCATTATAGGTTCAACTATTAAACAATTAATGTTTTTTTTAATCTTATCTAAAATTAATTTTGATTTTTTAATATCGTTATAAGGAATAAATTTTAAATTTTTTTGTTGATCTGGATCTAATCCTGCTGAAATTGGATGTGGTTTAAAATTTTTACCTGGTGAGTAAAGTGTTTGATCTACAGAACCATGCCAGCTACCTGAAACTGATACAATAAATTTTTTTTTATTTATTGATCTGCATATTCTCAAAGTTTTTATTACACTTTCAGTTCCTGAATTACAAAACACAATTTTTGAAAATCTTGGAAAAAAAACTTTTATTATTTTAGCTAATTTTTCAGCATATATATTTGGATGAGCAAATATTGACACCTTTTTTTTATTAAAATCTTTTAATGTTTGTTTTTGTATTTTGCTGTTATGACCTAAAATCAAAACGCCACTGCAAAACGACAAATCATAAAAACTTTTTTTCTTTATAGTAATTATGTCATTTTCTGCTTTTTCAACGTAAAATTTAGTTTGTTGATACCTTTCATTGAATACAATTTTATTTTTCATATTGTTTATCTAATAAATTAAAATAATCACCTAAAATCCTAAACACTTTGCTAACTCCGTCTTCGTCTTCATCAGACTTTAAATATGTTTGAATAAAATCATTATACTTTTCTTCATTTACTTTTGTTTTTTCATCAATATATTTTTTTTCATATTCAAATTTTTCATTTAAATTAACAGACATTAATCCAAGTGCTTCGCTATATTTTTGAATTCTATTTTTAAAATATTTTCCAAATAAGTTCGTTTTTAGTGATAGAATTCTTTTTTTTAAAAATATTGCAGTATCAATAGAGCTTGACTCATGGAAAATAACAATGAACGATGAATAAATATCTTTAGCTGTACTATATTTTCTTAATTTGAAACCATCAAAAAATTTTTTGTATTCATCCGGATTTGAGTCTGGATGTAAACATATTATTACTTCTTTATTTAATACTTTAGAAATCTTTTTTAATAAAATTTGCAATTTACTAAAATAATTTATTTTAACTTGCTCTAAATTTAAATTTTCTCTCTGCAATATATCTTCTGCTTTGTAATTTCCATCAATAAATATAATTTTATCTTCTGAATTATTGTATGTATTTTTGGAAAATTTATCATAAGATCTACCATTAACAAATATTGTATTTTCAAAATATAAATAATTAAATAAACTTTTTTTATTCTTATGTTTCTTTTCATAAGTTTGAAAATGTTTTACAAAATCTCTTCTACATTCAAAATAAATATAAGTTGGAGAAAAAAATCTCAAAAAAATCAATATCCTATATAATTTTGTAACAAATACTTTTTTAATTAAATATAAAAAATTTTTTGTGGATATATTGTTTTCAAATGCAGTTTGATTAGTAATACTACCAATATTTTGTAAAAAAATTAGTTTAATATTTTTTTTATTTATAAATGACCTTACTTTAAAATAACTAATTGTCTTATCTAAACTATCAAATGCAAATATTAGTCTTTGTTTAGCAAACTCATTAAATTCATTTTTAGTTTCAGGGCAAATAACTTTAATATTATATTCTTGTTCATATTTTTTATAGTCATTCAATTTTTCTTTATTGTTATTTATGATTTTATAAAAATTAATAAAATAAAATGTTTCATACTGAGACGGTAGATTTTCAATATAATCCTTATAATATGATATAACTCTGTCAATTTTTTTGCTTGAGAAAAAAATACAAATTGTTTTCTTCATAAATTATTTTTGTATCTTATATAGTTGTTTCCAAATCTTGGCATGATTTTGACCTAGAAGTGTACCATCAGCATTACAATCTGAACATGGCTTATCGCACCTTTTTCCATTTAATAAATTTTTTCTATATTTAGTCATCGAGTTGCCTTTCCAAATTTCAAATACACTCTCTTGCATAATATTGCCCATTGCTCTTCTTCTCTGCCAGTCTTGAGGGCATAAAAAAACATCACCATTCCAATCAATTAAAAATTGATATGCTGGATAATAACAAACCCCATGAACTGATGTTTCTACTTGATTTCCAATTTTAACTGTTCCGGTTCTATTGGTAAGTTTCACTCCAAAGTTTTGAGAGTCATCGTACCATCTATCTCTTAATATTACAAAATCTTCTGGAACTTTCGATTCTTTGATAATTTTTTTAAATTTTTCAATTTGTTCTGGTCCATCATACATACTGACCAAACATCTTCCAGCTTTAGCATCATAAATTTTTTTTAACATTTTTGAATTTAAAACATCTCCATTTGTAACTATTTCAACATTAGATATTTTTGATAGTTTTTGTGTAATATACTCTATGTCTTTGTGGAGAAGAGGTTCGCCATAACCACACAAAGCAATTGAGCCATTATATTTTATTTTTTTTAAATCTTTATAAAGTTTATCAACTAAAGCTCTACTCATTTTCATATATGTATCTGGTGCAATTGAATCATCAGCTTTTGGACAAAAAGAACAACTTCTATTACAAACATCTATTAAACTTAACTCAATCCAAGTTGGCAACGGGAGTCCCTCAAAACTGTTAATGCCTCGATCTACAATCAACTTTCTCCTATTGAGATTTCTTTTAATAGTATCTTTTGGATCTAGTGCTATCGGTGGTTTATTGTGACCAATTTTTCTCATAGTAATTCATAATCAATTTTTTTTACTTTAGGTTTGTTAGATTTTTTTTTAGTAGAATTTAACTCCTGTATATTACTTTCATTGATTTCTAATTTTAATTCATCATATTCTTTCATTTTTCTTTTCATAAAATTAATTGCGAGAACAGTTTTAGATGTAATACCTTTTGGTGTTAAAATATAAAAATAATTAATTTTTTTTTTATTATTTTTAAAATTATGCATTTTAATTAAACCCTTTTTTTGCAATTCTTTTAAACAATAGTTTAATTTACCTAAACTAAATCCTAATTCCTTGGAGAGTTCCCTTTGCGAGACTTGAGGTTTTTTTGAAATTTTTCTTAATATTTGAAAATAATTTTCATTATTTTTAAAATTTTCCATGTAAGTTTGTATCGTTCAAAATATGAACAGTAAAGATTAATATGTCGCTTTTTTCAATACCTCTATTGATTATCAAAATTTACACCCATTTTATGGGAATTTTAAAAGGAAATTTCTTATAGCACAATCTCTTCAATATTATTTGAAATTTTATCTATAGTTCGTAAAGTTTTAGATGGTAATTTTAATATTTTTTCATTTAACTTTTTATAACTAGTGTCATATTTATCAAGTTCATTTAAATTTAATAATTTTGTTAAAATTTTAATATAATATCCATCTCCATATGGTCCAAAATGATTGTAGTATAAACCATAAAATAATTTATATACATTTTCTTTATTTGGATATTTGAGTTTTTTAAATTTTGTATTTAGTATCTTTTTATATTGTTCAATATTATCCCAATCATTTGTTATGGAAATTTTTTTATTCCAAAAACATGCTGATGAACTTATGCATTTAAACCCAAAAAAGCTAGTTTCTAATATTGCTGATGAATGATGAGTTATAATTATATGCTTATTTTTATTAAGTTTTTTTAAAAACTTTATATTTGAATATGGAAGTTCTAAAAATTTAATATTTTTGCAATTAAACTCTCTTTTTATCGCTCGGTACTTTATATAATCTCTATATGAAATATTATTTTCTCTTGTTTTTTTGTTAACTTTAAGCAAGAAGTGATCATAAAAATTAGGGTGTGGTTTAACTAGAACCTTTTTATTTGAATTTCTTAAAATTCGCAGAGTATCTACTAGCCAATCATTAATCGAAGCATAACCATCATATCCATAATTTAATTGTGCGTCAGTAAATGATTGTGGATAGAGTATGTATTCAAAGTCATCAAAATTAATTTCTTTATCTATTTTTTTATATTTAACAATCTTCATCCATGGGATAAAATTTGGATCTGTTATCTTTTTTTTAATGATTTTTTTTACTTTGTTTTTTTGTTTAAGACTTATTTTATTATTTCCAATTTTAACTAAATTTTCATATTCAAATCCTATCTTAGAGTTTTTTTTTAATTTAAATGTAAAAAGTCCTTTTGGGTAACCATTCGAATAAATTCTTAAATTTTTCTTTAAAAATACTTCCATATAAATTCCATTAAGATAAACACCATGATCAACATAAGCTCCACATATATTATTCGATAAACTATAAGCGGTATCAGTAACTGAACCTGCAAGAAAAAAATATTTTAATCTCAAATAAATAATTAAGAATGATTTGTTGCCAGTTTCAATTTCTCGTACAACAGTTGGGTGTGCATATCTTCCAATATTACAGCCTCTATATTTTAAAGATATAAAGTTTTTACTTGAAAATATTTTTCCTAATAAAATTGAGTAAACAAAAAATATTAAAAAATTTAATGTTGGAAATTTTTTCTTAATAATGTGTAACTTAGTTTTTTTTTTAATTTTTTTTTCTATGTTTTTTTTGGACGCATTTGCTAGAAGTTTATATATTGCTTTTGGTTCTCTTGTAGATCCAAAAATTACTTCAGTGCCAACTTTATTTTTTTCATTCATTAAATTTAGTTTAATTGGGTTGCATTTTTTACTTAAAAATAGACTTTAATCAATAATAATAGTTTTTTTATGGCAAAATTTTAGCTTTATACTTTTGGAACAATTTTGGGAATATATCTTACTTAAATTTAAATATTAATTTTGATGTTCGCAAAATTTTTAATTTAATGTATGTATTCATTAAAAAACTATGAATATTTTAGGTTTAAATTTAGGACATGATTCTTCAAGCGCCTTATTCAAAAAAGGAGAGATTGTTGCTGCTTGTGAACAAGAAAGGTATAGTAAGTTAAAACATACAAGAGAATTTCCTATAGATGCAATAAACGATTGTCTTAAAATTGGAAAACTTAAAATCAGTGATGTTGATTTAATATCTGTAAGCTTCCTTCCAGAAAAACATCTCAAAGAATTTTATTTAAAACCTGCATTTGAAGATCTAAGGAAATTAAGTTTTATTTTTGATGGTAAGGAAAGAATAAAAAACTTAATTAATTTAGAAGAAATTATTAAGTCAAAACTTAGATATAAAAAAAAAATTGAATTTAATAATCACCACTATTGTCATTTGGCAAGTACATTTTATCCGAGTGGTTTTAATAAATCTTTGATTGTCTCATTTGATGGCCTAGGTGAATATGAAACAGGATTAATTGGTATTGGTAAAAAAGAGAAAATAAAAGTAATTCATGATAAGAATGTTTTTCCTAATTCTTTAGGCCTAATTTATTCTGCAATAACATATTATCTTGGTTGGAAAGCATTTTACGATGAAGGAATTATTATGGGATTGGCCCCATATGGAAATCCAAACGATAAGATTTCAAATTCCAAAAAAACTTATGCTGATGTATTTAGACAAATTATTAAATACAAAAAAGGATTAGAATATGAAATTAACCCTGAATGGATTACATATAATTATGAGAGAAACACTTGGGTTAGTAAAAAGTTTTTAAGACTTTTTGGAAAAAAAAGAGAGTATAATGATAAAATAAAAAAACATCACAAAAATATTGCTGCTGCTCTTCAAAACAGATTGGAGCATGTTGTATTAAAACAATTAAGATATTTAAAAAAAAAATACAAAATTGATAAATTGTGTATAGCAGGTGGAGTGGGTTTAAATTGTTCTCTAAATGGAAAAATTCACTCTAGTAAATTATTTAAGGAAATATTCGTACAACCAGCAAGTGGAGATGCTGGACTTTCTTATGGAGCAGGCTTGGTTTCATTCTTAAAAAAAAATAAAAGTTTTGAGAAATTAAAAAGAAGAAATTTTTATTTAGGATCAAGATTTAATAATAGTGAAATTAAAAAAGCCCTAATAAAATATCAAAAAAAAATAAAATTTAGCTTAGAAGTAAATATTGCAAAAAAATCATCAAAACTAATATCCGAAGGAAATATTTTAGGATGGTTTCAGGGTCCAGCAGAATTTGGTCCTAGAGCATTAGGAAATAGAAGTATATTATGCAAACCATTTCCAAGCACTATGAGGGATCATTTAAATAAAAATGTAAAATTTAGAGAAACCTTTAGACCTTTCGCCCCTGCAATTTTAAATAAGTATGCCAGTGATTATTTTAATTTAAATCATGAAAGCCAACATATGCTTATTGCAACCAAAGTAAAACCTCATAAAAAAAAAGATATACCTGCTACAGTACATGTCGACAATTCTTGTAGAGT
>Ga0209425_10001468_pt1 | contig 27557 bp, 35 predicted proteins | sample COG_05_FD_184749 | JGI IMG/M metagenome (GOLD analysis project Ga0209425, IMG submission 184749) | Pelagic Microbial community sample from North Sea - COGITO 998_met_05 (SPAdes) (version 2) | ecosystem: Environmental > Aquatic > Marine > Neritic zone/Coastal water | place: Helgoland, sampling...
TAAATTTTTGAGATTTTATTTGCAATTAAGCCTTCTTTTAAAGATCTAATAATTGGCACGCCTCCACAGACAGCAGCCTCAAATTCTAAATTTACGTTATTTTTTTCAGCAATTTTAGATAGTTGATCTCCATATTTAGCTATTAAAGCTTTATTTGCTGTTACAACATGTTTTTTATTTTTTAACGCTTCAAAAACTAATTTTTTTGCTGGACCTTCTGACCCTCCAATTAATTCTACAATAAGATCAATATCTTTATGTTTAGTAGCATCAAGATAATTATTAAGCCATTGAATTTTCCTAATCTTTATATTTCTTTTTTTATTTTTATTTTTTGCAGAAACATAACTAATTATAGGAACGCAATTATTTTTTTCAGTTAAAATTCTTTTATTTTCATTCAAATATTTAAATAGGTATGAGCCAATATTACCCAAGCCTATTATTGCAATATTTAATTTTTTCATAAGTAGCCCTATTGTTTTTTTGTTATATCGGGAAAATTCTTTTCTTTACTTTGTTTTAATAAATATTTTGATATTTCTTCAATACTACATTTTTCTATTACAGAGCAGACATCAACTTCGTTTCTACGTGACTTATTAACTTTTGCTCTTAGCTTAGTCTTTTTATTTCTTTCTTTTTTAATAATTTTATCATTTTTTTTAAATAAATTTATTCCTTTTTTTTTATCTTTAATAATGTCTTTTTTAGCAATTTTTTTATTTTCATTAATTACTTTAATTTTTTTTTTAATTTTTTCTATTTCGTCATTATTTAAAACATTTATATCATTATTTGATTCATTTTTTTGTTTAATACTAACTTGTCTATCTTCGATAGAATTATTTTTTAAATTTAACTCCACTAAACTAGCTTTTTTTTCTTTTTTTTTGTCAATAATTTGCACTTCGATAGTAAGATTCTCTTCAAAATATTGCTCTGCTTCTAAATTATTTACACAAATATGATCTCCACAAATAAGAACTGTCTTAGGCTTACTACAGTTTTGTGTAACAAAAAAAATTAAAATTAAAAATAGAAATCTCATTTTAATCCTAATGATTCTGGATAATTGTACAATAAATTCATATTTTGTATCGCTTGTCCAGCAGCTCCTTTTACTAGGTTATCAATTGCAGTAAAAATAATATATTTGTTTTTAGCTCTTGTTTTACAAATGGATATTTCACAATAATTTGAATTTAAAACATTTCCAGAACCTAAAGGTGTATTTAACTTTAAAATTTTAATAAATTTATCATTTTTATAAAATCTCATTAGAGTATTTCTTAATTGATTAGATGAGACACCGCTTTTAGTGTGAACATATATAGATGATAGTATTCCTCTAAAAGTAGGTAGTAAATAAGGGTTAAAAGTAAAATTTATTTTTTTATTTGTTAATTTTAATAATTCTTGATCAATTTCACATATATGTCTGTGATGATTAATACCGTAGGCAAACGTTGAGTGATATAAATTATTATGTGTAAATTTTTTTTCAAGATTTTTACCTGCTCCTGAGTATCCTGATTTTGAGTCAATAGTAATATCATTAATATTAATTAAATTTTTTTTAATAAGTGGAACTAATGGAAGCTGTATAGAAGTTGGATAACATCCTGGGTTAGAAATAATTCTAAATTTGTTTATTGTCTTTTTACAAAACTCACTAATAGAATAAATTGAATGTTTTATTAACTCTGGAGCTTTGTGTTTAATTTTATAATTTTTAAAATAAATTTTATGGTCTGTAATTCTAAAATCAGCAGAAAGATCGATATACTTTAATTTCTTATATCTATTGAATGTTCTTTTAATTATTTTTTGTGCCTCACCATTAGGTAATGATAAAAAAATTAAATCTAAACTTTCCCATTTAATTTTTCTAACAGGTGAAATTTTAGGAAGAGTCTTCTTGATTCTTTTATCAAATAAAGATATTTTTTCCCCAATGTTCTTAGTTGCGCATAAATAACTTAATTTAACCTTAGGGTGCTTGGAAATTAAATTTATCAGATCTAACCCAGTAAACCCAGTCGCTCCAATGATGCCAACGTTAATTTTGTTTAATACAGACATAACGGTTTATATCATTGTATTACAAATAATTAAATTTAAATGATTATCTTTTAGAGAATTGGAAGCTTCTTCTTGCTTTTCTATGACCGTATTTTTTTCTTTCGACAACTCTTGAGTCTCTTGTAGTTAATTTATCTTTTTTAAGATTTTTCTTTAAATTTTCATCATGAGATATCAAAGCTTTTGAGATCCCTAAAATAATTGCTCCAGCTTGACCAGATAGACCTCCACCCTTAACTGAACATTTAACATCATAATTGGTAGCAACTTCAGAAATTTCTAAAGGTCTGGTCACAATTATTTGATGAACTGGACGTTTAAAATATTCATTCATTTTTAAACCATTTACGTGAATGTTGCCTGAACCTTTCTTAACCCAAACTTTTGCTATAGATCTTTTTCTACGTCCAGTTGCGTACTTACTATCTTTAAAATTTAATTTAATTTTTTTTACTTTATTAATTGTTTGATTAGTTTGTTCCATTATCTAACAGTATTTCTTTTATTTAGTTTTTCAAAGTCAATAATTATGGGTTTCTGAATTTCGTGCGGATGTTTTTCACCGTTATAAATTTTTAGCTTAGTAAGTTGTTTTTTAGCTAAAGGACCACCTGGTAACATTCTTTTAACAGCTAGTTTCAAAATTTCTTCAGTTTTATTTTTTTCTGTTAGTGATAAAGGAGTTGATATTTTTATTCCACCTGGGTGACCAGTGTGTCTATAGTATTTTTTATCTTTAAATTTTTTACCACTGAATTTAATTTTATCAACATTTGTAACTACTATAAAATCACCATTATCCATGTGAGGGTTATACGTAGGCTTATTCTTGCCTCTTAAAACTTTTGAAATATATGCCGCAAGTCTACCAACAACCGCGTTTTGGGCATTAATAATATACCAGTCTTTTTTAATATCTTTTTTTTTTATAAATGGTGTCATGATAATGGCGATAAATACAAAGAATGGAAGATAAAGTCAATTTATTTAGCTTTAAAATAGTAAAGATTTATTGCACTAAATACTAATATCACGCTACTAATCTGATGAACAGATGCTAAATAAATGTTTAACCCACTCACTAAAGTAAAAATGCCTAACAATATTTGCAAAAATAAAAAAAAAATTAATAATTTTAAAGGATTATATAGATCCTTAACTTTATTTTTATAAACATAGAAAGACAGAAGTAAAATATAAAGAGTTATTAAATATGCTAAATTTCGATGATAAAATTGTACTAGAGATTGATTTTTGAAATTAAAAAAATTGTTTATATTTTTGATAATGACATCATCTGGAAAATACGTAAGCCCCATCTTAGGCCAAGTTTGATATATATTTCCTGCATCTAGACCTGAAACAAAAGCACCAAAAATAATTTGCAAAAAAATAAGAAAAATTAGAATTAAAAAAGGAAAATTCTCTTTTGAAAACCTAAAAAAAGTTTTATTTTTTTTCTTAACTATATTTATGATCAACCAAAAAATAATAGAAATAATAAGAAATGCGACACTTAAGTGTATAGATAATCTATAATGGCTGACTGTAACATCATTTACTAATCCACTAGTAACCATGAACCATCCGATAATACCCTGAAGTAAAATTAGAAAAAAAATTATAAAACAAGTATTCATATACTGATTATTTATTTTTTTAGTAAAGTAAAAAAAAATAAGTGGTAATAAAAAAAATATACCAATTAATCTAGCTAACGTCCTATGAAAATATTCCCAGTAAAATATAAACTTAAATTCTTCAAGACTCATGTTATAATTTAATAATTTATACTGAGGAATTCTTTTATATTTTTCAAAATATAATTCCCAATCAAGCACATTAAGTGGAGGAAGAATTCCTTTAAATAATTCCCATTCCGTAATAGACAAACCTGAGTTAGTTAATCTTGTTAACCCACCAATAATTATTATAAAAAACACTATAATTAGAGATAAAATTAACCAGTATAGAAATAATTTATTAATATTTTTATCGTTTGAAACCATAAATTATAATATATATTTATTTTAATAATCTTAAATTTTTATATTGTCGCTATGGTTAATGAGAAAATACTTAAAATAAGAAAAGATCTAGATAAATTAGATAATTCGCTATTAGAAATAATAAAAAAAAGAGCTAAACTTGTTGATCTTGTAATCAAAAACAAAAAGTATAAAAAAGATATTATTGATAAAAAAAGAATCGCAGTAATACTTAAAAATATCAAGAAAAAATCAATAAATAAAAAAATCGATACATTAATTACTAAAAAAATTTGGAAGGCTATGATTGCAGCTTTTATTGATTACGAGTACAGAAATTTCAGAAAAAAATAATTATTTACTATGAGGTGGTAGTTTTTTTTCAACAAAAAACTCATGTTTTCTTGTATTGGGATTATATTTTTTTAGTTTTAATTTATCTTTAACTTTTTCACCTTTAGTGGGTTTTTTAGCGTAATAAATAAATTTACTGTTTGGGTTATTTTCAGGAACCATTCTAACTTTTAAGTGAGTTTTTTTTGCCATAATTTTTTATTTTATTTATTTTTTTTAATATATTTTTGCTTTTAAGTTTTAAATTCTTTTTGTAATATTCAGCTTTTAAACTATGTGAATTGTGATCGTCAAGTTTATTTATATTCAAATCTAGTACACTTTTTACACCTAGGATAGTCATACCTTTGTTTTTAAGCAAAAATTTAATCATTTTGACGATTTCAACCTGTTCCAATGAATAATATCTTCGATTATTTATTTTTTTGGGTCTAATTTGTTTAAATTCTTTCTCCCAATATCTTAAAACATGATTAAGGGGTTTTTTACTATTAGAGTCTACTAAATTTAAAATTTTAGATAATTCGGAGATATTAATAAGTTTGTTCATTAAATTTATTTAATTTTTATCTATTAATTTTTTTGAAGCAACAAATCTTAAAGATTTACGAGCACTTATAATAAATTCTTCTTTAGTTTTAGGATTTCTACCTAATCTTTCTTTTTTTTTAGTTAATTTAAAAGAACCTATATTTTTCAGATTTAAATCATTCGTTTTTATTTGATGAGTTATTATATAAAGAAAATCGTTGACTAATTTTTTAGAAAAAAGAATTGAAAAACCAGTTTTTTTACTTAAGTTTTTTATGATATCAATTTTTGTTAAATTATTTTTGTTCACTATTTAAATGATTTAAATTATTTTTAATTTGCGTCATTAAATTACCTTTAATTATCTTATAGCATAAGTCTATAGAATAATAAAAACCTAGAGAATCTGTTCCACCATGACTTTTAACCACCGGACCATTTAAACCTAAGAAAATAGCTCCGTTATATTTTCTTGGATCAAGTTTATTTTTAAATTTTTTAAGTGAAAAATATGAGAAAAATAAAGATATTTTGGTGAATAAGTTTTCAGTAAGTGCTTTTTTTAAATTAGTAGTTATGAATTTTGCTGTTCCCTCAGCAGTTTTTAAGGCAATATTTCCAGTAAACCCATCAGTTACAACCACATTGGAATTTCCACTCATTATTGAATTACCTTCTATGTATCCATCAAATATAAAATTATTATCTCCACTTAGATTTTTAAGACTTTTATATGCGTTTTTGAGAATTTCGGTTCCTTTAATTTCTTCAGAACCTATATTTAAAAGAGACACTTTAGGTTTTTCATTAGGAAAAAGAGACTTATATAATGCAGATCCAAGCTCAGCAAAATCTACAAGATTTTTATCATCACACTCAATATTAGCACCAAGATCAAGAACAACATTTAACCCATTTTTATTTGGCCATAGTCCTGCAAGAGCTGGTTTATTAACTTTGTCCATCATTTTTAAAATCATACGTGAAAGAACAAGTAAAACTCCAGTATTACCTGCTGATAAACTAATATCAGAATCTCCATCTAATTGAGATTTTATACAATTCCACATACTTGTATTTTTTGAGTTTTTAACCGCTGTTAGTGGGGTTTCTTCATCAGATACCACTGATTCTGTATGAATAACTTTTATTAATTTTGAAGAAATTTTATATTTTTTTAATTTTTCTTCTATTTTATTTTTATCTCCAAAAAGATTTAATAAAAAATCATTATTTTTATTTTTTTTTAAAAAAAAACTAATACCTTCAATAGTTTTATCAGGTGAGTTATCTCCACCCATTGCATCAATTGCAATAGTTATAATTTTTGTCATAAAAAAATTAAATGTCTAAAATTTTTTTACCATTATAGTATCCTGTCTTAAGATCTATATGATGAGATAACTTGTATTCTCCACTTTTTTTGTCTTCAACAACATTGATAGAAGACAATTTGTGATGAGATCTTCTCATTCTTTTTTTGGATGTTGATGTTTTTCTTTTAGGTACAGCCATAATTAATATTTAAAATTTATAGCTTCTCTTATCATATTATTTAGAGAAATTTCAAAGCAAAAATTAAAAAAACTTAAAAAATATGACTTAAATTCTACAAATTTAGAGTTTTTTGGATCTTTTAACTGATTAAAATATTTTAGCACAAGTTTATCGTTAATATTAAATTTTTCATTGCCTATTTTGACTGATTCAATTTTAAGTAAAATATCGTATAAAACTTTATTAAATTCTTTCATTTTTTTATTAACTGATACGTCTCCGAATCCTAATTCTCTTAGGTTGTTTTCAATATTATGAAACAAATTATCATATAAATCTTGATCAAATTTATTACCTTTTTTTTTAGTTATTATCATCAATATAGAAAAGTGAATAAACATAAGGTAAATCCGTGTTTCAAAAGTATCTGCAAGACCTATATTTTTATAAAAAAAAATACTTCTAGATAACGTAAGTAATATATTATACAAATCGTGATTATGAGTTTTGGGCTTAAAAATCATTTTAATTTATTTTTATTATCTGTTTTTTTTATTTTAATCAGCTGTAAATTACAAGAACCAACTAAAAACCATGGTATTTTATTTCTTAAAAATAGAGCAGATAAACTAACTGTAAACGTATCTAATAAAAATGATGTTCTTTCTATCATAGGCAACCCTCATTCTAAGTCAATTTCTAATGATGATGATTGGATTTATATAGAAAGGGTTTTAACTAAGGGTGAGTTTCTTAAGCTAGGACAAAATGTTTTAAAAACAAATAATGTACTTGTTTTGAGTTTCGATAAGTATGGAGTTTTAAAAGAGAAGTATTTAATTGATAAAAACGATAAGAATAAACTTACATTTACTGAAAAAACTACTGAAAATAAATTATCACAGGCAAGTTTTATTGAAAAATTTTTACAAAGTTTAAAAACAAAAATGTATAAGAAATAAAATGTTAGTGAGCTATTACAGCTAACAATAATAAAGCTACAATATTAGTAATTTTAATCATTGGATTCACTGCCGGACCAGCAGTATCTTTATAGGGATCACCTACAGTGTCACCAGTAACAGCAGCTTTATGTGCTTCTGAACCTTTGCCGCCGAACTTACCGTCTTCTATATATTTTTTCGCATTATCCCAGGCACCACCACCTGCAGTCATTGAAACAGCAACAAATAGCCCCGTAATAATAACACCTAATAACATTGCGCCTAAACATGATAATGCAGCTTCAATGCCACCAATTTGCAGAATTATAAAATAAAGAACTACTGGAGATAGGACTGGTAATAAAGAAGGAACTATCATTTCTTTAATAGCTGCTTTAGTTAACAAATCAACTAATCTTCCGTAATCTGGCTTTCTTGTACCTTTCATTATTCCAGGTATTTTTTTAAACTGTCTTCTAACTTCTATTACAACGGCACCACCTGCTCTACCAACTGCTTGCATGCCCATGGATCCAAATAAATAAGGTAACATACCGCCTATTAATAAGCCCGCAACAACAAATGGATTTGATAAATCAAATGTTACAATCACACCTTCTAAAGCTGAGCCTTTTACAGTAGAAAAGTATTTTATATCTTCTGTGTAAGCAGCAAATAAAACAAGAGCACCTAAACCTGCAGAACCTATAGCATAACCTTTTGTTACTGCTTTTGTCGTATTACCAACAGCATCTAAGGCATCTGTAGTTTTTCTAACGCTCTTTGGTAATTTAGCCATCTCCGCAATACCACCAGCGTTATCTGTTACCGGACCATAAGCGTCTAAAGCTACTACCATTCCTGTTAAAGCTAACATTGATGTTACCGCTATTGCAATTCCAAATAATCCCGCAAGTTCATTAGTATATAAAATTCCAAGAACAATAATTAAAGCTGGTATCGCTGTTGCTTCCATTGAAATTGCTAAACCTTGAATAACATTAGTTCCATGACCTGTTGTTGAAGATTGAGCCACAGATTGAACAGGTCTATAATTCGTTCCAGTGTAATATTCTGTAATCCAAATTAAAAGACCGGTAATAATAAAACCTACAACACCACAAATATATAAATCAATACCTGAAAATATCTTACCATCATTATTATACGTTTCATTTATACCTACTATTGAATCAGTTACTGGATATAATATTAGAAGAGAAGTTAGAGCTGTAACTATAAAACCTTTGTAAAGTGCTCCCATGATATTTTTACTTTTTCCAAGTTTAACAAACCAAGTGCCTACAATTGAAGTAAGTATACAAGCACCACCAATTGCTAGCGGGTAAACCATTAAATTATAATCTTGAGGAAAAAATATTGACGATAAAACCATAGTAGCAACAATTGTTACTGCGTAGGTTTCAAACAAATCTGCAGCCATACCTGCACAATCTCCAACATTATCTCCAACGTTGTCTGCAATTACAGCTGGGTTTCTAGGATCATCCTCTGGTATTCCAGCTTCAACTTTACCTACTAAATCTGCTCCAACATCAGCTCCTTTAGTAAAGATACCTCCACCTAATCTAGCAAAAATAGAAATGAGCGAAGCTCCAAAGCCAAGTGCCACTAAAGCATTAATAATTTCTCTATTATCAACCTCTAGAGAAATTAAAATTAAATAATAAATTGTGATTGAAAGCAGAGCCAAACCAGCAACCAACAAACCAGTTATCGCTCCTGATTTAAACGCAATAGTTAAACCTGCTTGTAAACTTTTTCTTGCTGCCTCGGCGGTTCTTACATTAGCTTTGACTGAGATTAACATTCCAACATAACCAGCTACACCAGATAAAAAAGCACCAATAAAATAACCTAAGCCAACTAAATAATTAAAAAAATAAGTTACAATAGCTAAAACAATAATACCGACAACTGCTATAGTTTTATACTGCCTATTCAAATAGGCCTTTGCTCCAATTTGAATTGCTTCTGCAATTTCTTGCATACGTGCGTTACCTGAACTAGCAGAAAGTATTTGTCCTGATAGCAAATAGCTATAAGCAACAGCTAAAATTCCTGTAAAAGATATTAAATAAAGTAATTCTAAATAATTCGACATTATATATTTCGCATAAATGCCAAATAAAAGTTAAAAACGCAAGCTAAACTTAAAGAAAATCACAAGAATTAAAGTATTATTTTCTTAATTTTTTTGAAATTTTATCAAGTATAGCATTCAGATAACCAATTTGTATTTTCTCTAAAAAATACTCAGATGCTTGCAAATATTCGCTTATTATAACTTTAGTTGGTGTATTATGCTTAAACATTAGCTCAAAAATAGAGGCAAATAGGATTATTTTTAACAATTTATTCGTTTTTGATAGCTCAATATCATTAGATAAATGCATGTTTACTGTTTCTTCAATCAAGTCTAATCTCTCCAAGGTTCCTGTAACAACATCTTTAATAAACTTTTTATACTGATTTTTAGGATATTCTATTTCTGCGTCTTGATTTATTAAAGAATTATATATCTTTTGTATTACTTTTATTCTTGGTGAAGAGTTTTTAGATTTTTTTAGTTCCATTATTGAAAATTGATATAACTGCATTTGCAGCTTCAAAACCTTTATTAGGTTTAGCGGATTTAGTTATTTTACTTCTTTGATTAGCCTGTTTCATATTTAACGCCGTTATTATACCGTTTCCGATTGGTTTATTGAAATCAATTGTTAAATATAAAATTGCATTAAAAGTTGAGGAACAAATTAAATCAAAATGAGGTGTTTGTCCTTTAATAACGCAACCCAAAGCAACGAAACCATCAAATTTTTTTATATTCTTTCTAATAGCGATAGGAATTTCCAATATACCGGGTACATTAATAATTTCTAAAGAGTAATTAGCTGATAGTAATTTTTTTATAGCAGTATTTTTTAAGTTATTAGATACTACTTTATAATAGTTAGAATTAACAATTAAAACTTTTTTCATTATATAATTATTTGTTTTTTAATTTTTAAACCGAAACCTTCAAGACCTATAATTTTTTTTTTTCTCCTTGAAATTAATATCATATTTTTTACTTTTAAATCTTTTATTATTTGTGCTCCTATGCCGTAGTATCTAAGTGTATTGATATTACTATTATTAGTTTTATCTGCTTTATTAATAATTAGAAACAGAAAATTTTTATACTTAGAGAGTAATTCAAGTGTTTTTTTAATTTCAATATTACTCAAAATGTTCTTTTTTTTTATAACAATAGAAAGCACTCTAACAGGTATTGATTTATTTTTACTTAAATTACCTTTTGTTATGGCAAAATTGATATTTGTTTCTAATTTATTTTTATAACTATAAATTTGAATATGACCCAACTTACTAAATGTAATTGATTTAGTATTAATTCGTGTAATCAATTTTTCATATTTAAGCCTGTATGAAATAATATCTTCAATTGATGCTAATTTTATTTTATGTTTTTGAGAAAATTTAAATAAATCAGCAAGTCTTGCCATACGACCATCCTCATTCATTACTTCGCATATTACTGAACTTGGATTTAGTTTTGATAGTTTTGAAACATCTACAGATGCTTCTGTATGACCCGCTCTTTCTAAAACACCACCTTGCCTAGCAACGAGTGGAAACACATGGCCTGGAGAAACAATATCTTTTTTTTTAACTTTTGAATTAATTGCAGTTTTAATTGTTTTGGCTCTATCATGAGCAGAAATTCCTGTAGTAATTCCTTTTCTAGCTTCAATAGAAACTGTGAATGCTGTTTGCATTCTTGATTTATTGACTGGAGACATTAAGGGTAATTTAAGATTATCAATCTGTTTTTTTGTGAGAGCTAAACAGATCAATCCTCTTCCGTGTTTAGCCATAAAGTTGATAATTTTTGAATTACATTTCGAACCTGGTATTACTAGGTCACCCTCATTTTCTCTATCTTTATCATCAACTAAAATGAACATTTTACCTTTTTTTGCATCTTGAATAATAGAAGAAATTTTTGAAAATTTTTTTTTTGGCATATTAGTTAGAATATTTATATATATATTTACTAAAAATATCTAACTCTACATTGACAATATCTTTTAATTTAAGATTTTTAAGATTGGTTAATTTCAAAGTATGAGGAATAACATTAATTTCAAAATAATTATTATTAACTTTTGAAATAGTGAGTGAAACACCGTCGATTGAAATTGAAGCCTTCTCTACTAAAAATTTTCTTAATTTTTTGTCTTTTATTTGAAGTCTTATTAACCATGTTTTATCAAAAAATCTTATATTTTGGATTTTCGCGACTGTATCGACGTGGCCCTGAGTAAAATGTCCTGATATTTTTTGTCCATATGATATTGATTTTTCCAGATTAATAATTTGATTAATTTTAATTAATTTAAAATTAGATCTTTGTAAGGTCTCCTCTGAAATATAAAAATTAATTAAATTTCTTTTAACCTTAACAATAGTTAAACAAACACCATTACAGGAAACAGATGAGCCGATATCTTTTTGAGTAAATTTTAATTTAGTATTAATACCAATATAAATACTATTATTATTTTTTTTTATTAATTTTACTATTCCTGTGCTAAAAATTATTCCATTAAACATTTTTAAAATCTATTCTATAAAGAGTATCATCATATAAATTTACTTTAATTTTTTTATTTAATCTCATTTTTTTAAGATAATTAATATGATTGTTATTAAAACCATTTTTACCTATTTTTTTCTTATTTTGAAATAGATATAAATTATTTAGAAGCTTATATTTAATTAACGAGTTTAAAAAAGTTAAACCTGTTTCAAAAAAAACTTTACTATAACCAAGTTGATATATTCTCCTAAACATTAACAAAAAATCATTTTTATTATCTAATGATTTAATTAATAGAATTTTGTAACCTTTTTTTTTAAAAAAATAAGTTTTTTTTTCATTTTCTTTTAAAGTAATCAAAATAGTTTTTCTTTTTTTGGTTATTTTATTTAGTAGAAGATTTCTTCTTAACTTCATATTTAAATCAATAATAAATAAGTCTGGCTTATATTTGTTTAAACCTTCAATTCTACAATTGAGAATTGAATTATCTATATTTATTGATTTAGATGTAGAAATAATACAATCATTTTTTGATCTTAATAAATGTGCTATTTTTTTAGAGTATTCGTTTGTAATCCATTTAGATTTTTTGTTTATCGAATAATAATCTTTAGAAATAGCTATTTTTCCAGAAATATAAGGTAAATTAAACTTCTTATTAAAAAAATAACTTGAATAAAAATTTATAAAATTTTTAGATTTTATTACCTTTACATTTATATTTTTACTTTTAAGAAATTTTTTTGCCTTCTTAAATGTTCTTACATCTGGATCTTCAAAACAGTAGTAAACATTTTTTATTTTCTTTTTTGCAATAATATTTACACATGGAGGAGTTTTACCGTAGTGTGTGCAAGGTTCCAATGTTGTATAGAGGTCTGATCCAGTTAAAATATCTTTATTATTTAATGCATTAAATTCTGCGTGTGGTCTCCCATTTATTGAAGTGACGCCTGTAGATATTACAGAATCATTTTTTACGATAACAACCCCAACTGATGGATTTAATTTAGTTTTTCCTAAATTTTTTTCAGCTAATTGAAATGCAAGATCTAAATATAATTTATGATTTATTGTCATCTAGATTGCCGACAAATTGTTCAAAATCTTTTGCTTCTTTAAAATTTTTGTAGACAGAGGCAAAACGAACATAGGCAACTTTATCTAATGCAGACAAACCTTCCATAATGAATTTTCCGATAGTTGGCGTTGGAATTTCGCTCTCACCAAGACCTTCAAGGTTTCTAACAATTTTTGATATAAATTTTTCAATTGTCTCTGAATCAATAGGCCTTTTTCTTGTTGCTATCCTTATTGATTTAGAAATTTTATCTCTGTCAAAGGGCTCTCTTTTACCATTACCTTTTATAACTGTTAATTCTTGAAATTGTACACGCTCAAATGTAGTGAATCTTTCTTTCCTATCACAACCACAGAGTCTTCTTCTTCTGATAGCTGTACCATCTTCTGTTGGTCTTGAATCTACAACAGATGTATCTTTTTCTCTACAAAATGGACAAAGCATAAATTTATTTAGTTTCCATATATAGGAAAAGAAGAGCAAAGATCAATAATTTCTTTTTTTACTTCGTTTTCTACTTTTGAATTATCTGACTTATTCTCACTTAACCCTTTAATTACTTTGTGAATTAAATCTGCAACCAATTTAAATTCATTTTCTTTAAAACCTCTAGTGGTACAAGCAGGCGTGCCCAATCTTATTCCTGAAGTTATAAATGGACTTTCTGTGTCAAATGGAATTCCGTTCTTATTGCAGGTTATGTTAGCTCTTCCTAATGAAGCTTGAGCGTCTTTTCCAGTAACTTTATAAGATCTTAAATCGAGCAGCATTAGATGTGTATCTGTTCCACCAGAAAATATTTTAAAACCTTTTTCAGATAATTTGTCCGATAAAACTTTTGCATTTTTAATTACATTTTTCGTGTAAGTTTTAAAATCATCTGACAAAGCTTCTTTGAAACAAACTGCTTTGGCTGCAATTACATGCATTAGTGGTCCACCCTGTAAGCCAGGAAAGATTGCGCTATTAAATTTCTTAGCTAACTCTTCGTTATTTGTTAAAATAATTCCACCTCTAGGTCCTCTTAAAACTTTATGTGTTGTTGAAGTTACAACATCTGCATATTTAGTAGGATTAGGATAAGCTCCTCCAGCTACTAGCCCGGATAAGTGCGCCATATCAACTAATAGATATGCTCCAACTTTATCACAAATTTCTCTAAATTTTTTAAAATCAATTATTCTCGAGTAGGCACTACCACCTGCAATTATAAGTTTAGGTTTATTTTCCATAGCAAGTTTTTCAACTGCATTATAATCAATTAAACCAGTTTCCATATCAACTTCATAATGAAGTGCATTAAACCATTTACCAGATTGAGCTGGTTTTGCTCCATGAGTTAAATGACCTCCAGAATTTAAACTCATCGCTAAAGTAGTATCACCTGGTTTTAAAAGCGCTAAATAAACTGCACCATTCGCTTGGGCACCAGAGTGTGGTTGTACATTTGCAAATTTACAATCAAATAGTTTTTTTGCTCGTTCAATTGCTAAATTTTCTGAAACATCAACATGTTCACATCCACCATAATATCTTTTTGAAGGATAACCTTCAGCATATTTATTTGTTAGAACTGAACCTTGTGCTTCTAAAACAGCTTTTGATACGATATTTTCTGATGCAATTAATTCTATATGATTTTGTTGTCTTATAAATTCATCTCTGATTGAGTCATAAAGTTCTTTATCAGCATCTTGTAATTTTAATTTAAAGAAACTGTTTAAATATTTATCTAATTTAATTACCGACATTATATTTTTTTAATCCTTTTTAAATGTCTACCGCCTTCAAACTTAGTTTTTAAAAATAACTCCACTAATTTTAACGACAAACTTTTTTTTGTTAATCTAGCTCCTAAAGCAATTATATTAGCATTATTATGTTGTCTAGACAATCTAGTTGATTTGATATCGTAACAGACTGCCGCTCTAATATTTTTAAATTTATTTGCACTTATTGCCATTCCTGTTCCAGAACCACAAACTAGTATACCAATATCACTTTTTTTGGACTTTATTCTGTTACCGATTTTTTTTGCATAATCCGGGTAATCAACTGACTTATTTTCATTAGGGCCTAAATCAATGATTGATACGTTTTTATTAATTAAATAATCTTTAATATTTTCTTTTAGATTAAAGCCTGCATGATCAGAGGCTATGCAGATTTTTTTAAATAAATAATTCAAATTAATTAAATTTATAATCTAATACACATGCAACTAGATGAACTCTATTTTCTTCTCCACCATTAAAAGCATTGTGGTATTTAGTATTGTTGGTTATCCAAACAGATCCATCAGCAGGCATATGTTTTGCAACGTTTTCTATTACCATTAAGCAACCTGGATTAGTTATTATAGGAATATGTAGTCTTGGTTCTGGATCTCTATGCCAACTTAAAGTAGATCTTGGTTCTTTTAATAGAATTCTTACTCTTCCAAGTTTATATTTTGAAGAAAGTTTATCAAATATTTCTTTGAAATAAGTATTTTCATAATCTGGAATAAGCTCAGAGTAGGCTGACTCATCAATACTTATATCTCTTGAAACTTCTTTTCCAGATTTATCTGGTTTAGTCCAATACAAACCTCTAGACTTATTACCTTTAACGGAGTCAGGATCACCTGGTATTCTAGTTAAGCAAATTGCGCCGAAGTGAGAAATTCCACCACCATCATCAAATTTTTTGGTTTGAGTAATTTGTTTATATGCTTCTTGAACTTTTTTTATATCAAACTTAATATTTTGTTTTTGAAAATCATTAAAATTTAAAATTTTTTCGTCTCTTTTTAAATCTAAATTTATAATTTTTTTTGAATCCATGCTCATGTATCATTGTTATTTATCTGTTTGTAATATATATTTGTATAATAGATTTGTCGCATTTTAAAATTAAATTAAATCATGATTACAGGTAAATTTCCTAATTTAAGACTACGTAGAAGCCGAAAATACAGCTGGTCTAGAAGATTAATTCAAGAAAACAGCTTATCTGTTAATGATTTTATATTACCTATATTTTTAATTGATGGTAAAAACAAAAAACAACCTATTAAAACCATGCCTGGTGTTTATAAACATACAATTGATAAATTAGGTCAAGTTGTAGGTAATGCAGTTAAGAATAGAATACCTATGATAGCCTTGTTTCCATCAACATTACAAAAAAAAAAAGATTTAATCGGATCTGAGTCTTTAAATGAAAACAATTTAGTTTGTAAGGCAATAAGATTTATTAAAAAAAGATTTAAAAATGATATTGGCATCATGTGTGATGTAGCACTAGATCCGTATACTTCACATGGTCACGACGGGCTAATAAAATCAGGTTATGTTTTAAATGATGAGACTATTGAGGTTTTAATTAAACAATCATTACTACAAGCGCAAATGGGGTGTAATGTAATTGCTCCATCAGATATGATGGATGGAAGAATTGGTAAAATTAGAAAAGCTTTAGATAAAAATGGACATCAATTAGTTCAATTACTTTCTTACGCAGTAAAATATGCATCTAGTTTTTATGGTCCATTTAGAGATGCGGTCGGTTCAAACAAATCATTAAAGAGTAATAAAAAAAGTTATCAAATGGATTTTAAAAATAGTGATGAAGCCTTGAGAGAAGTTGCTCTTGATATTAAAGAAGGCGCTGATTTAGTCATGGTTAAACCAGGAATGCCTTACTTAGATGTTATTAGGTTGGTTAAAGATAATTTTAAAATTCCTGTTTTTGCTTACCAAGTATCTGGTGAATATAGCTTAATTAAAAATGGGATAAAAAATAAATTGATAAATGAAGAGTCTATATTGGAAAGTTTAATTTCTTTTAAAAGAGCTGGGGCATCAGCGATTGTCACGTATTTTGCTTTAGATATTGCTAAAAAACTAAAAAATTAATTAAAGTAATTTTCTAAAATAACTCTAGATTTTGGAAAAGGTAAATTATTAGGAATAAAAAACCTATTAAGAATAATATTTCTTGTAAAATATAAAGATTTTTTTATTAAGTTTTTCGTAATAACAATTGGTATTTTTTTTGTAATCAAATATATTGGAATTTCATACGTATAACTATCAATTTTAATTTTCTTCGACTCAGAAGTATAATTTTCATTAATGTATTGATTTAAGTTAGTGTCATAACCTAACTCCTTAATTAAGTTTAATTCAAAAAAAATATAAAGAAATATCCAATTCTCAAGATTAAAAGAATTAATCAAATTTTCAAAAGATGAATAAATTTTTTTATTTGGCTGTCCTTCAGGAAGTAAAATATTTAATAAAGAGCATATAGAGATTAGCGCGGAAGTTCTTTCCCTGTCATTAAAATATTGTGGAGATATAGGTTTTATAAGTTCAGTTTTAAGATAACCAATTTTGTTTTCATTTTTTGATGAATGAACTACAAAAAGTTTATTTGATATTTGTAAATAATTTCTAATTTTTCTGGAATTGCCTCCATATATAATTCCATTAATTTTACCTTTTTTTTTAGTAAAAATATTAATAATATTTGCATTTTCACGAAATTTTCTTTTGGACAGTAAATAGCAGTCATCTTCCCAATTCATATTTTTAAAATTTTTATTAGTTTTGCTGCAGCACTTTGTTGAGCATTTTTTTTTGATGTACCAGTGCCAAAAATTTTTTTAGAATTAGGAATTTGAACTTCAGTTTTGAATAGGGGCTGGTGTTCAGGCCCTGTTTTTTTATGAAAGATATATTTAGGTAATTCTTTAAATTTTTTTAAGCTAAATTCTTGAAGTTGTGTTTTTGAATCAACTAAGGTAATAATAGATTGTTCTAAATGAGACTTCCAGAAATTTAATATAAATTTTTCGGCAAATTTTAAACCTCCATCCAAATAAATAGCACCAACGATTGCCTCTAGGCAATCACTTATAATTTTATCTGTCGATCTTTCTAAATTTCTATGAGAAGAACCTAGAAATATAAATTTTTTTAGATTTAATTTTCTTGCTATAAAACAGCATGTTTTCTTATTAACTAAATTTGCAAATTTTTTATCTATTGCACCTTCTTTTTCACTTGGGTATTTTTCAAGTAATTTCTGGGATATAACTAAACCCAGCACTCTATCACCTAAAAATTCTAATTTTTCATTGTTATTTTTATTATTAAAACTTTTATGAATTAGTGCTTGAGATAATTTTGCTCTATCTTTAAAAGTATATTTTATAATTTTTTCAAGATCTTTTGTTTTATTAAGCATTATAAAACTTTAAATAATCTTTGGAGTCTAAAAGAATTTTTTAAATTCCATAATTTAAGCAAACTTCCTTTATTAGTATCGTTTGAAAAGAAAATAATTTTTGCTTTGCCAACTAGGTTAATATTTTTAACATATCCTACACTATCAAGATATCTGCTATCTTTAGAGCAATCCCTATTATCCCCTAATAAAAAATAATGATCTGAGGGAACTTTAAATATTTTAGTATTCTGTAATGATCCTTTTTTTTTATAAACAGCTAAATATTTTGAACCATTTGAAAGAGTTTCCATATAAGTAGTTGTGTCAAGAATAAAATTTCCACACCTAATCATATTAGAGCTTTTTATTTCATCTTTAATTACTTTGATTTGATTTATAAATAGACTGCCGTCTATAAATTGAATTGTATCACCTGGTAAACCTATAAGTCGCTTTATGTAATCTGTTCGATTATCTGCTGGTGTTTTAAAAACTACTAAGTCCCCTCTTTTAGGTTTTTTGAAAAAAAAACGTTTATTAGAAAAATTAGGGCTAAAAGGAAAAGAATGTTTGCTATAACCATAAATGTACTTTGAGACAAAAATACGATCACCAACTAATAAAGTTGGCTCCATGGAGGATGATGGGATATAAAAAGGCTGAAATAAAAGAGATCTAATTAAAATAGCTATAATTAATGCTCCAATAAGAGTTTTTAAATTTTCATATAATAATTTTTTTAAATTTTTTTTCTTCATGAGGAAATTGTGACAAATGCTAAGGCGTATTTTTTTTCATCAGAAATAGTAAGAGAAATGATTATTTTTTTTTTTAAATTTTTTTTTACAGTTTGCTTTGTTTGACCATCTAATTTTAAAAAAGGTTTACCATTCTTTTCATTTAATATAATAATTTCATTAAAATTTATTCCTTTTGATATTCCCGTTCCTAGAGCTTTTGAAAAAGCTTCTTTAGCAGCAAATCTTTTAGCGTAACAATTATGAGAATTTTTTAATTTATTACATTTTAAAATCTCCTCTTTACTAAATAATTTATATAATAATTTTTTATTTTTAAGTGATTTTTTAATTCTATCGACATTTACAATATCGGTGCCAATTCCATGTATTTTCATGATTTCAAAATTTTGTTAAATGACTTAATTGAATTTGATAAACCAATAAATATTGCTTCTCCAATTAAAAAATGGCCTATGTTAAATTCTCTAATGCCTTTTAATTTTGATAAAATTTTTGCTGATTTGTAAGTTAAACCGTGTCCTGCATGAACTTCTAAGCCTAGTTTATTTCCTAGATTTACAGCTTTTTTTATTTTCATTAATTCATTTTTATAATTTTTTTTTTTATTAATTAAATTACATAACTTTCCAGTATGGATTTCTACACAATCTGCTTTTAATTTATATGAATTATTTATATCTTGAATACTTGGTTCTATAAATAAACTTACTCGTGATTTATTTTTTTTTAATTTTTCAATAATATATTTAAGAAATTTTTTGTTATAATTAAGATTTAATCCACCCTCTGTAGTAATTTCCTTTCTTTTTTCAGGTACAATACATATAAAAGGTGGTTTACTTTTTAGAGCTATCTTTAACATTTCTTTAGTTGCTGCTATTTCTAAATTAAGTGGAATTTTTAATTTATCTTTTATCTTTTTTAAATCTGACTCATTAATATGGCGTCTATCTTCTCTCAGATGAATCGTTATAGATTCTGCTCCATTCTTTTGAGCTAACATAGCTGCTCTCAAGGGACTTGGGTAACTTTCGCCTCTTGCATTTCTAACAGTTGCTACATGATCAATATTTACACCTAGTCTAACTTTTTTCATTAAAGATCTCTGCTTCCAGGTTTTATTGGATCTATAGTAGAAAGATCTTTGGGTAAATTATCTTTTGTAAATGTAGGAATATTTAATTTTACCTGAGATACTATTTTATCATTAATTTTTGACTCACCATTTGATCTGTCGATTATACAGGCATAACCAACGATAGTTGCTTGGTTTGATAAAACTAATTTGGAACATTCAAGACTTGATTTACCAGTTGTGATAACATCTTCCATTATTAAGACTTTAGAATCTTTATTGATTTTAAAATCTCTCCTTAGTTGAAACTCTCCGTCAACTCTCTCTGAAAAAATTGTTTCTTTCTTTAAAATCTTGCCAATCTCGTAACCAATAATTATACCTCCCATTGCTGGAGATAAAATTAAATTAAAATCAGTAAATTCATTTGTTATTTTTTCTGCTAATGATTCACAAATTTTACTAGCTTGATGAGGTTTGCTCAATAATTGGGCACATTGTATATATCTAGAACTATGCAAACCTGAAGAAAGAATAAAGTGACCCTCTATTAAAGCTCTAGTTTTTTTTAAAATTTTCAAAGATTCTTCTAATGAAAGCATTTTTTTTCTTTTTGTGCCGTATTATTTTAAAATTTAAATTACTTTGCTTTATTTGACTTATCAAGTTTGTAAAATTTTTTAAATCCTTAATTTGTAAATCTAAAGAAAATTTATAATAATCATCTTTTCGTTCAATTAATTCTACATTAATTATATTACCTTTATTTAAGCCTATTAAATGACAAATATTTCCAAGTGCTCCAGGTTTATGAGGTAAGTCGACCTGAATTGTGCTTGAATAATTTTTTTCTATATTTTTAGTGTTTTCTAAAGATTTGTCTTGCCAATATCTTCTTATAGAGGCTCTAGCTTTCCCGGTTTTTGCTGAACTTAACCAATGTAATGAAGGTGATGCATTTTTAGATGTTTGTATTTTAATCATATCACCATTTTTTAAAATAGTTTGTAAAGTTTTTTCGGTTCCGTTTACTGAGCACCCTATCGCACTATCACCAATTTTCGTATGAACTGCATATGCGAAATCTATTGGTGTTGCGTTCATTGGTAGTTTAATTACAGCACCTTTCGGAGTAAAACAAAAAACATTTTCTTGAAACATTTGTAATTTTGTAAATTCATAATAATGTTCTGGACTATTACCTGTTTCAATAATTTCAACTAAATCTCTTAACCAATCGTACTCTTTCCACGATAAATCTGAAAATTTTTCGGAAGATTTATATTTCCAATGAGATGCAATTCCTCTTTCGGCAAATTCATGCATTTCAAAAGTTCTTATTTGTATTTCAATTCTGTTTTTTCTTGGTCCTATAATTGACGTATGTATGGATTTATATTTATTAATCTTTGGAGTAGAAATATAATCTTTAAATTTACCAGGTATTGTTGAAAACTTGCTATGAAATACACCTAAGGTTTTGTAACAATCATCAATATTATTAACAATTATTCTAAAACCTATTATGTCGGTAAGTTCTTCCAATGAAACTTTTTTATTTTGTATTTTTCTCCAAATTGAAAAAGGAGTCTTTTCTCTTCCAGTTATAGATGCGTTGATACCATTATTTTTCAAAAGATTAATCAATTCAACAGATGTTGATTTGAATGAGTCTGCTCGATTATTTTTAATAAACTTTAGTCTTTCTATTATAAGATCTCTTGCTGGTTTATTTAATACTGAAAATGATAAATCCTCTAATTCATCTCTAATTCGATTCATGCCCATCCTGTCTGCGAGAGGAGCATAAATTTCCATAGTTTCTTTAGCTTTGCGTATTATTTTATCTTTATTTTTAACGAAATTAATAGTTCTCATGTTGTGAAGTCTGTCAGCAAGTTTTACTAATAATACACGTATATCTTTTGATGTAGCTAAGATTAATTTTCTAAAATTTTCTGCTTTAGAGACACTTAAAGCTTTTGTTTCTAAAGCTGATATTTTAGTTACACCTTCAACTAGATTAGCGACTTCTTCTCCAAATTCTTTTTTAACACTTTCATATGTGACCTTGGTATCTTCTATGGTATCGTGGAGTAGACCAGTTGTAATGGTTGCACTATCTAATTTTAAGTCTGTTAGAATCTTAGCCACTGCAACAGGATGAATGATATACGGAACACCTTCTTCTCTTTTCTGATCTTCATGTGCTTTTAAAGCGAAATTATATGCTTTATTCAAAGAGTCTGAATTTAAAAATTTATTATACGATTTAATTTGGGCAATTAATTCATTATTATTAATCATGTATTAATAATAACATTTTTATTCAGCCTTGTAATCTCTATCCTCGATTTTTGGTCCAACTTATTAATTAAAATTTTCACATTTTTCTTACTTATTGGGTGAACCCATTCAGAGTCTATTTGAAGGATAGGATATAGTACAAAATTTCTTAAATGACACTTGACATGAGGTATTTTAATATCTTTTTTATCAATTACTAAACCATTAAAATCAATAATATCGATATCACATACTCTAGGGTGATTTTTTTTTGATTTAATTCTACCAATTTTTTTTTCAATTAAATGAATTTCATTAATTAATGATATTTCATCATTTTCATAATTAGCAGAAACTCCAACATTTATAAATTTAGGAAATTTTTTATTAGGGTATGAGGGCGTCTCATAAAAATTAGAAATTTTATTTATTTTTAACGATGAATTTACCAGTAAATTAATGGCAGAAGAAATATTGTCAAACCTGTTGCCAAATTCTGAGTCAAGATTAGAGCCAATATTTAAATGAATCATTTATTGTTTTTACTTAACAATCTTGCTTTTTCCCTATTCCAATCTCGCGTTTTTTTAACTTGCCTTTTGTCATAAAGTTTTTTTCCTTTTGCAACAGCAATTTCAACTTTAACTTTTCCTTTTAAAAAATATAATTTAGTAGGTATTAAAGTTAATCCATCCTGATTAATTCTTCCGATAAGTTTATTAATTTCTTTACGATTTAATAAAAGTTTCCTATCACATTTAGGATCGTGGTTATTATATGAAGACTGTCTATACAAAGGTATATGAGAATTAATTAAGTAAAGTTCACCATTATTATCTATAGCGTAAGAATCAGCAATGCTACCTTTTCCATCACGAAGTGATTTAACTTCAGAGCCTTTTAAAGAAATACCAGCTTCTATCAGTTCTATAAAAAAATAATTAAAACTAGCTTTTCTATTTAAGCAAATAATTTTTTGACCGAAAACTACTTTTCGTTCCATTAAAGTAATTTAGCTACCTTAAGAGCTTCAGAAATTTTTTTCTTGGTAGAATCTTGAACCTTTACAAGAGGTAGTCTAACAGTTTCTTCGCACATATTTAATAATGAAGCCGCATACTTAACTGGAGAAGGATTGCTTTCAATAAACATGGCTGTATGAAGAGGTTGAAGAATTTTATTTAATTCATCTGCTTTATGTTTATCTTCAACACATGCTTTTTGAAAATCAGAAGATAATTTTGCAGCAATATTTGCGGTCACACCGATAGCTCCCACACCTCCAAGCCTATTAAACTCTAAAGCGTTGTCATCGTTACCAGTCAATTGTATGAATTCATCACCCATAGATTTTTTTTGAAGTTTGACTCTTTTTAAATCTCCTGTTGCATCTTTTACTCCAGTAATATTTTTAAGTTCATATAATCTTGTCATGGTTTCAACTGACATATCGATAACAGAACGCGATGGAATATTATAAATAATGATTGGTATTCCAACGTTGTCATTAATTTTTTTATAGTGCTGATATAAGCCTTCTTGAGTTGGTTTGTTATAGTATGGTGTAACTATAAGAAGTGCATCAGATCCTGCCTTTTCAGCAAATTTTGATAAGTCAACTGCCTCATCCGTTGAGTTGGACCCTGTTCCAGCTATAACGGGTATTTTTGATTTACATTCTTTTACTGCAATCTCGATTATCTTTTTGTGTTCGTTATGAGATAATGTTGGAGACTCACCTGTAGTGCCTCCGGGAACAACGCCATTAGTGCCATTTTTTAAATGATAATCAATTAATTTAATATAATTATCTTCATTAAGACTATCGTCTGTGAATGGTGTTATTAAAGCTACAATTGATCCTTTAAGCATAAAACAATATAAGATAAATATTTCCTAACTTATGATCAATAAATTAATTAGTCTAGCTTTATTAGTATTTTTTTTAACAGGAAGTTATAGTTATTCTGAAAATCAATTCCTATTTCCAAAAAAAAAACCTTCAGTTTTTAAAAAAATTGAGAACAATACAGGTTCTGAAAATCTGCAAAATTTACCTCAAAGAAAACCAATTATTCGATCAGAAGGTATTGATAATAAAGAGTTAAAAAAGAAGAATATTCAGGAGAAAAAAATCATAACACAAAAAAATGAACCGATTAAAAAATTACTCAAACCAGCACAAAATAAAGTTGTTTTTTTACTACCTCAAAAAAAACCAATAACGTATAAAATTCAATCTAAAGAAATTGAAAAATCTAAAGTGCTAAATCAAAAAGATTTTGAAAATGCTAAAGAAACTATAAAATTTATTAAAGCAAGAAAATGGAATAGTGCTTTAAAAAGTGTAAAAAAAGTAAAAGACGTTGAATTTAGAACTCTTGTTACTTGGCTGCACTTAAAAACTACACAAAATTCAGCAACATTTAATGATTATAAAAATTTTATAGAACAGCATGAACATTACCCTCGTATTAATAGAATAAAATACCTTGCTGAAACAAAAATTTATTTAAGAAATCATTCACCAACATCAATTATTAATTGGTTTGAACGTCATCCACCTCTAGGAGGAATAGGAAAAATAAAATTAGCTGAGGCTTATTTAGAACAAAAAAAATTTGATAAAGTTGAAGAATTGATTAAGGATGGCTGGATAACAGCTGATATACCAAAAAATGATTTAGGTTATTATAGAGCTAAATTTAAAAAATTTTTAACATCAGAAGATCATATTAAAAGATCCGATCATTTAGCATGGGAGAGAAAATATTGGGATTTAAAAAGAATGTTAAAATATTTACCGGGAGATGAAAGAGCTCTATACAATGCTCGTCAAATTTTAATGAGTAATTCTTATGGAGTAGACAATGCTATTTCAAAAGTACCCAATCATTTAAAAAAAAATACAGGATTAGAATATGACAGATTGAGATGGAGAAATAGAAGAGGAAGGTTAGAAGGTTCGTTAGAAATTTTATATAAAAATTCAAATAGAACGGAAGATCAAATGGTTAGACCCGATAAATGGTGGGAACAAAGAAAAAGTGTTGCTAGAGCATTGATTTATAAAAAACGATATCAATCAGCATATAAAATTTCAAGTGAACATGCTTTATCAGCAGGACCTGAGTTTGCAGAAGCGGAGTGGTTATCTGGGTGGATTGCTTTAACTTTTTTAAAATCACCTGAATATGCAATTAGTCATTTTCAAAATTTTTATAATAATGTTGGGTACCCTATTAGTTTAGCTAGAGGAGCTTATTGGTTAGGTGCTACATATAAGAACTTAGGTGATAAAGAACTATCATATAAATATTTTAATGAGGGAGCTAAATTTCCAATGACTTATTACGGTCAACTTTCTTTTAACGAAATAAAACCAGGAGAAAACTTTGAATTAATTGATGTCTCTAAATTTAACACGGATTATGAAAAAGAATTTAAAAAAAATAAACTTATAAATCATGTGATTTTACTTACAGAACTTGATGCATCACAACTCTCAAAAGATATTATTAAATATTTGGCAACTCTTAACATAGAAAAAGGTAGTGAAATTTTAGCGGCAAAATTGGCAACAGAAGTCGAAAGATATGATTTTGCTATACAAATTTCTAAACAAGCTTCATATGAAAAAAGATTTTATAATAAATATAACTATCCAATTATAAACACGCCTAAAACAATAAATAATAAAACGATGCCAAATCAAGAAGTAGTGTTAGCGATTATTCGTCAAGAAAGTGAATTTGATAGACGAGCAAACAGTTGGGCTGGGGCGAGAGGCATGATGCAATTAATGAAATATACAGCTAAGATTGTAGCTAAACAAGCTAAACTTCCATACAGTATAAGTAGACTTACTAAAGACCCAGAATATAACATTAAGTTAGGATCATATTATTTTAATTCATTGATGGAAGATTATAATGGAGTTTTTCCATTTGCTATAGCTGCATATAATGCTGGTCCAAATAGAGTTAAGACTTGGAGAAAAATAAATGGTGACCCTTCTAAGGGTCAACTGTCTTATGTTAATTGGATTGAATTAATTAGATTTAAAGAAACTAGAAATTACGTTCAAAGAGTTTTAGAAAATATTAACGTCTATAAATACATGTTAAGTAAAGAACCTGTAAAAATTGATAGTTTCTTTAACTAATTTTTGGCGGAAGAGGAGAGATTCGAACTCTCGGTACGATATTACTCGTACGGTTAGTTAGCAACCAACTGGTTTCAACCGCTCACCCACTCTTCCGTTTTAACAAAGCTAATTTAGTACTATTTATTAATCAATTACCTTATAAATCAATCAAAAAAATGGTCAAATGAAGAAAAATTTATTTAAAGGTTCATTATTTACTGTTGGGGCCTCTCTTTGGTGGGGTGTAATAGGCGTACTATACTTTAAATTTGTCTCTTTCGCATCTGCTTTAGAATTAACGATACACAGAACAATTTGGACTGCTTTATTGTTGGTGATTACCACCACTTATTTTTCTAAGTGGAATGAATTTAATAAGATTATAAGTAAGAGAATTAATATTTTAATTTTTTTTATTACAGCTCTTTTAATTTCGATTAATTGGTTTACATGGTTATATGCAGTCAAAACAAACAATCTACTAGATTCTGCACTTGGCTATTATATATTTCCAATTTTAAGTGTATTTTTTGGAATTATATTTTTAAAAGAAAAATATAACAAAAATAAAATTTTATCTGTGATTTTAGTTCTTGTAGCTTTGATTTATTTATTAATTAAACTAGGTACAGTTCCATGGATTGGCATTACTGTAGCAGTTACATTCAGTTTATATGGTTTAATTAGAAAAAAAATTGATGTCTCTACAGATACAGGGCTTCTTATTGAAACTTTATTAATTTCACCAATAGCTATAGCCCTTTTTATTTTTTTAATTAAAAATAATATAAATGTTTTCTCAATTAATGAGCCTGTTCTATCTTTTTACTTATTTTGGGCAGGTCTGATGACTTTAATACCCCTTTTTTGGTACACAAAAGGTTTTGAGCTTATAGGTATAGGACCAGCTAGTATGATATTTTTCCTAACTCCAACTGCACAATTCTTTTTGGGATTATAT